>ERZ777011.380-NODE-380-length-69394-cov-6.214958_pt1 | contig 69394 bp, 55 predicted proteins | sample MGYA00374964_ERZ777011 | MGnify/ENA primary metagenome ERZ777011 (study PRJEB29310, sample SAMD00008975) | mouse gut metagenome | study: EMG produced TPA metagenomics assembly of the Metagenome analysis of fecal microbiota from mouse which was promoted...
TCTATTTATTAGGCAATTATAAGATAGCGGTTTTTATAGTGACGAAGTCAGGAGTAAAGACTTTTTTAGCTTCGCGTGCAATAATTGCGAGGTTTTTATGTCACAAAAAGTCTGTTTGTCTCAAATAAAAGAGATAAGATTTTTATTGAACTAAAATAAGAAACAAATGGAAGATAATAGGAAGGTGCTATATGATATCGTTTATGAGAAAATGTTTACTGTGATGAATAATTATCATCCAGTTTCCGAAAGTTTTCGTGAGCTGATTTACGATAATAGTACTCCCGTCCGATTTACAAAAGGTGAATTATTGCTGACTGAAAACAGGGTGTGTAATGTGCTGTTTTTCATTGCGGGTGGGTTCTGTTCCTGTTTCTATAATAAGGACGGGAAAGAATGTGTCATGCGATTTGCCGGTGACGGGAATTTTTGTACGTCATGGCATAGCTTTTTGGGGAAACAACGCTCCTTGATTAATATTAAGGCTACGGAAGATACAATGGCTGTTTGTTTTAAGCGAGAACAATTTGATAAACTATGGGAAGAAAGTACTGATTTTGTCGCTATTATTTGTAGAGTTCTTGAAATGTATGCTATTGAAAGTGAGGAAAAAACATTCAGGATGCGTAGTAATCAGGCTGAGGGGAGGGTCAGATATTATATGGATACGCGTGAAATCCATTATTTGATGAAGCATGTCCCTCGTTATAATATCGCCTCTTATCTGAATATGACGCAAGAGACTTTTTCTAAAATATTTACTCAGTTGAATAAAGAACAAAAGTAAAGAACGGCTAAACCAAAAAAGAGGGTGTCGCTATGCGTATATACAAACTTACCCAAGAATACGTCAAAGTTCGTAGACTTGGGTAAGATTTTATATCTATATTTGGAGATGATTTGGAGTTCAGCTCCTCTTTATGTGAAATCGATTATCCTAAGAATCCCAATAGGATACCGGCTGCTACGGCAGAACCGATTACACCGGCTACGTTCGGACCCATGGCGTGCATCAGCAAATAGTTGCTCGGATCATATTCCAAACCTACATTCTGCGAGATACGTGCTGCGTCAGGTACGGCCGATACACCGGAGTTACCGATAAGCGGGTTGATCTTGTTTCCTTCTTTCAAGAACAAGTTGAAGAATTTGACGAACAATACACCGGCACAAGTCGCGATCACGAATGACAATGCTCCCAAGCCGAAGATCTTGATGGAGTTCAGTGTCAGGAATTGCGTGGCTTGTGTGGAGGCTCCTACTGTAATACCCAATAGGATTGTGATTACGTCGATCAACGGACCACGTGCCGTTTCTGCTAAACGGCGGGTGACACCACTCTCTTTGATCAGGTTGCCGAAGAACAGCATGCCCAGCAATGGCAGGCCGGATGGAACCAAGAAAGCAGTCAGCAACAGACCTACGATCGGGAAAATGATCTTTTCAGTCTGGGAAACGGCTCTCGGCGGTTTCATGCGGATCACACGTTCTTTTTGCGTTGTCAACAAGCGCATGAACGGTGGCTGGATAATGGGAACGAGAGCCATATAGGAATAGGCCGATACTGCGATTGCTCCCATCAAGTTTGGAGCCAACTTGGATGACAAGAAGATTGCCGTCGGGCCGTCGGCGCCACCAATGATACCGATGGCTCCGGCTTGGCTCGGGTCGAATCCCATTTGTAAGGCGATGATGTAAGCGCCGAAGATTCCGAATTGGGCGGCTGCCCCGACTAACATCAACTTTGGGTTGGAGATCAGGGCCGAAAAGTCGGTCATGGCTCCGATCCCAAGGAAAATCAGTGGCGGATACCAACCTTGTTTGACCCCTTGGTAGAGGATATTTAATACGGAACCTTCTTCATAGATACCCAGTTGCAATCCTGCATCTTTGAATGGAATGTTACCAATCAAGATACCGAAACCGATCGGGATCAGAAGCATAGGTTCGAATTCGAACCGGATGGCCAGGAAGATGAACAACAACCCGACCAGCAGCATGACGATATGTCCGGGGGTCGCGTTTGCGAATCCTGTGTAGGAGAGGAATATCTGAATGTTTTCCATCAAGAATTGCAGAAAACTTTCGGATGCCCCTGCCGCTTGTAATAATATGGATGTTAACATAGCCTTAACCGATTACGACGAGGTCTGCCCCTTCCAGTACAGAATCGCCTTTGTTTACTTTTATTTCTACAATCTTGCCATCGCGGTCGGCATTGATGTTGTTTTCCATCTTCATGGCTTCAAGAACAAGGATCTTTTGTCCTCTTTTGACCGTATCACCGACTTTACAATCTACACTCAGGATTACGCCGGGAAGCGGAGATTTGACGGCCCCTGCTGCGCCGGAAGTTGCCGGACGGCTTACTACGGGAGCGCCGGAAGCTGTCGTAGGCGCTTGAACCGGTCGTTTGAGTGTCACCATTTGTTTTTTAGCCGGTTTTTCCATCTTTACGCTATATGGAGTCCCGTTTACTTCAACTTCAGCAATGTCATCCATGACTGAATTGATATGTACTTTGTACACGTTACCGTTTATGGTATATTTAAAACTTTTCATTCAATTGGATTTTAAGAGGTAATTACTTTTTATTGGGAGATTGACGCAATGTATAGATTTTGGAGCTCCACGGAGAATAGCTGCGTTGAACTTTGCGGATGGTCAATACGGTATTTTCAATATCGTGGTTGTCATCGCTCATTTCATACAAGGCAGTAGCGATTGCAGCGAAAATTTCTCCTGATTCCTGTCCGGCATTGGCAGCAATGGCTGTTCCTTCTCCGGCGGCTTTCTGTGCATTACGTTTGCTGGCACTGATTGCGACGTTTCCGATCTGCTTGAATACTAAGAACAAGATGAGCAAGCCTAGGAACACGACGGCCATTGCGGTAACGGTCATGCCTATACCTAACGAGTCGTTTCGCTGGAAATTCTCGATCTTTTCATTGGAATCCAACGTTACATTGTTGGTATTCGGAGTCACTTTGCTCAGTGTGCTCCATTTCCCCGTACCGTCGACATCCAGACCGTAACTTACATCCGCTTTTTGACCGGCAGGGATGATGATTTCGTCAATCAGTGTCGTACCGTCGGCATCGTAAAGTGCGATGTAGTTGTCTTTGTCGGGTGACAAGGTGAAGTTTATATGGAACGTTCCTCTTGTCGGTTCGTTGTCTGCCCAGAAAAGCGTATGTTGGCGAGGAGGGATCTTTGTCAACACGTCCCCTTTCGGGATCATATACATTTTCTTTGCATCCGGTTTTTTGCCTTCCCAATTGATATTGGTCAGGTAGCAGCCTCTTAGGTCCACTGTCCCCGCCGAGTTGTTGAAAAGCTCGATCCAGGGATGGCGCTTGCCATAGTCATCGACGAAATTGTCTTCGTTGACAACCAGCACTTCGTTTATCTTGACGGAGGTAGTCAACTGCGCCTGGGCACCGAATGAAAACAGTACCATGAGCAACAGCAACACCCCTATTTTTTTATTGATCATATTCATTTCCTGTTTTAAGAATTATAGAGGCAGATTGTCATGTTTCTTAGCAGGATTGCTTAACTTCTTAGTCTGCAATTGTTGTAAAGCACGAATAATACGGAAACGAGTGTTACGCGGTTCGATCACATCGTCGATATAACCATATTGAGCGGCATTGTACGGATTTGCAAATGCTTTTTTGTATTCGGCTTCTTTTTCTGCTGCACAGGCTTTCGGATCTTCTGAGGCAGCCACTTCTTTAGCGAAAATGACTTCCACGGCTCCACTCGGGCCCATTACGGCGATTTCGGCTGTCGGCCAAGCGTAGTTCATGTCGCCGCGCAGATGTTTGGAGCTCATCACACAGTAGGCGCCACCGTAAGACTTACGCAATGTCACGGTTACTTTGGGCACTGTCGCTTCGCCGTAAGCGTAAAGCAATTTAGCTCCGTGCAGGATCACACCGTTATATTCCTGACCTGTACCCGGCAAAAATCCCGGTACGTCAACCAATGTAACCAAAGGAATGTTGAACGCGTCGCAGAAGCGGACGAAACGGCCTGCCTTACGGGAAGCGTTGCTGTCCAGACAACCGGCCATTACTTTCGGCTGGTTGGCTACGATACCGACAGTCTGGCCGTTGAAACGGGCGAAACCGACGATGATGTTCTTTGCATAATCTGCATGTACTTCCAGAAATTCGCCGTTATCGATGATGGTTCCGATCACTTCATACATGTCGTATGCTTGGTTGGGGTTGTCAGGTATGATTTCGTTCAGGTTGTCATCCAGACGGTCGATCGGGTCTTTGCATTCGATCAGCGGAGTTTCTTCCAAGTTGTTTTGTGGCAGGAAGCTGATTAATTTGCGGATCAGTTGCAAACCGTCTTCCTCTGTATCGACTGCGAAATGAGCCACTCCGGATTTTGTGGAGTGTACACTCGCGCCGCCCAACTGTTCCTGTGTCACGTCTTCGCCCGTAACGGTCTTTACTACTTTCGGACCGGTCAGGAACATATAACTTGTTCCGCGAGTCATGATATTGAAGTCTGTCAAGGCAGGCGAATAGACCGCACCGCCGGCACACGGGCCGAAAATACCTGAAATCTGAGGAATCACACCGGATGCCAAGATGTTACGCTGGAAAATTTCAGCATAACCGGCCAACGCGTTGACACCTTCCTGGATACGGGCACCGCCGGAGTCGTTCAAACCGATAACGGGAGCACCCATCTTCATGGCTTGATCCATTACCTTACAGATCTTCATTGCCAGTGTTTCTGACAAAGCACCGCCGAATACGGTGAAATCTTGTGCATAGATATATACCAAACGTCCGTCAATCGTACCATATCCGGTCACGATGCCGTCACCCAGAAATTTGGTCTTTTCGATACCGAAGTTGGAACAACGGTGCTTGACGAACATATCGAACTCTTCGAAACTACCTTCATCCAGCAACATGGCAATACGTTCGCGTGCCGTATATTTTCCTTTTTTGTGCTGAGATTCGATTCTTTTTTCTCCACCACCTAAACGAGCCGTCTCGCGAAGGGCGATAAGCTCCTTTACTTTTTCAAGTTGGTTACTCATTGTACTATAGATTTGTTGTTAGAAATGAATATTTAATTGTTGGGGCGGTTAGCGACCTTCCCCCGTACTTTATTTTCCAGGCATGCAAAGTTCAGTCAGAACACTGCAAGTTGATTTTGGGTGAAGGAATGCAATGTTCAAGCCTTCTGCACCTCCGCGCGGAGCTTTGTCGATCAGCTTTACACCTTTTGATTCGGCTTCATCCAATGCAGCCTGTACATCGGGAACAGCAAATGCGATGTGGTGGATACCTTCACCTTTCTTTTCGATAAATTTAGCGATTGTGCTGTCTTCGCTTGTCGGTTCCAGCAACTCGATCTTGGTTTGGCCCACTTTAAAGAACGCAGTTTTTACTTTTTGATCTGCAACTTCTTCGATGTTGTAGCATTTCAATCCTAAAACTTCTTCATAATACGGCAGACAAGCTTCGATGCTCTTTACCGCGATACCTAAATGTTCGATATGTGTAAGTTCCATGTCAATAATAATTTAGTAATTTAATATTGTTTTTTGTTCTATGTGGGCAAAGGTACACTCTTTTTATTAATAGAGAAATAATTCGTTAATATTTATCAGCATGATCCGGATATGTTTAAAAAGCATATTTTTAAAATCATGCGGCTAAAAATCAACGATAAGGCGAACATTCAATTGCCGACCGGTCAGGTAATTCGGAATTGCGTACTGGTGGTTGTCTATGTTGGTAATCCAATAATAGGAACTTGTGTTTTTTATATCGAACAGGTTGAAAATGTCGAGTCCGAGCCAAATGTTCTTGAGATTGCGGAAGATCCCGCGGTCCATGATCGCATCCGTTCCTCCGGCAAGTTGGTAAGAGAACCCAAGGTCCACACGTTTGTAGGTCGGAGTACGGAAATAACCGTCCTCGTAGCCTGTTCGCGGGGCTGTGACGGGAAGACCGCCGGACAGTACGCCTTTCAGATTCAGTTTGACGCGTTTGTAACCGGGGAAATAATCTTGGAAAAAGAGCGAAACATTATAGCCTTGGCTGTTGGGCATCGGTACATATTCACTGCCCCGGATGCTTTGTTCCGCTTTCATCAGGGAAAAACTGATCCAGGAGTCCGTACCCGGAACAAATTCGCCGAAAAATTTGACATCGAGGCCCATTGCGTGACCTTCCCCGCAGTTCTCGCCATAGTAACGGATTTTGACATTGTCCACCGTATAAGGGTTTAGATTATCCAGTTTTTTATAATACATATCGGCACTAATCTTGAAGTTCCGGCCGGATGCCCGGAAGGTATAATCGCCACCGGCAATGACATGGATAGAACGTTGGGATTTCAGATTATTATTCAGTTGTATGATACTGTTACCGTGCTCGTCCTGTACGGTCGTACGCAATTCCTTGTAGAAAGGCGATTGGTAATACAGGCCGGAAGCCAAGCGGAAGGTCAGGTTCTGGTCGAAATTAGGAATGAAACCGATTGAAGCACGCGGGCTGAATATAAATTCCTTGTTATAGCTCCAGTAGCTGCCGCGTACACCACCGGTCAGCGTGAACAGTCCTTGTTTGGTACGGAACTTGAATACATCCTGCAAATAGCCGGAAATACGTGTACTTTCCAGTTTGTTATCCGAGAACAGGTTTGCGATCACGTTGACATTCCCGCCTCCTTGCGGTAGCGAATATCCGGCAGAGTCGCGTTTTTCCCACTCGCTGATCTTATCGTTTATTTTTTCCATCTGGACGGTGGCGCCCCATTTCAATGTGTTGTTTTTCAAGCGGGCGATGCCATAATGCCCGACGTTCATGATGTTGGAATGCAGGCGGTTGCGGGCATGCTCGTTATAGCGTGCTATGGATAGATTTTGTATTTCCCCGCCTCCTTCTTCAGCTGCGTCCCCCAGCCAGTAATCGCCAGCAATATCGTAGCCTTCCTCTTCTTTGCTGGTGAAAGCGGATGCCTGAAGGCCGAGTTCGGTGTTCTCGTTCAGATTGTGTTTTAAGGTAAGGGCTCCGAAAAGCGTTTCGAATTTATCCCGTTCCTGTCCGTTCATGAACACTTTGAATTTTTTAGCGTTGGCTGCTGTGCCGAAGGAGGTTTCACGGGTATGGGGAATGAATTTATAATTGTTTATAGCTAAGTTTCCGAGGAAATTGATTTCCCATTTGGGGGCAAACCGATACGTCATATACGTTTGCAAGTCGATAAAATTAGGATCGTATTCGGCATCCGTATCGGTTGTTTTCAGGAGGGAACGCCCTGTCTTGTAGCGGAAGCCGGTCACCTGCGTGAATTTGCCGGAGGAGCTACCCACATAGGCGTTGGCTCCTAAAAGACTGGCTGACGCCGAACCTTCGAACCCTTTCGGTCTCTTGTAAGTAATATCCAGCACGGAACTCATCTTGTCTCCATAGCGGGCCTCAAATCCTCCGGCGGAGAAGTTGACGGCTTCCGTCATATCCGGATTGATAAAACTCAGCCCTTCCTGTTGCCCGGAACGGATGAGCAGCGGGCGGAACACTTCCAGTCCGTTGACATACACGATGTTCTCGTCATAGCTTCCGCCACGTACGGAGTATTGCGAACTTAATTCGTTATTGGATGTAACACCCGCAAAAGTGACGACCAGACTTTCGATGCTTCCTCCGGCAGGGTCGGGGAGTAGTTTGACACGGTCGGCATCGAGAGTTTGGAGGGTGGATGTCTGTCTTCGGATAGCGGTCGCTGTCACTTCTCCCAATTCGATGGAGGTGTAGTTCATCTGCACGTTGAGCCGCATATCTTTGGTTACCTGCGGGATGATCCGTTCGGCCTTGTTGTAACCCAGGCATGAATAGATAAGCGTTACCGAGTCGCCGGTAGCAACCAAGAGCGAATAATGGCCTTTTTCATTGCTCATCGCACCGTTTAACGTATTCTTGACCCGGATATTGACCAAATCCAGCGGATTACCGTCTGCATCGCGGATGTAACCGCTGATTTTGACACGTCCCTGTCCGAAAGCAGGTATTGAAAATAATATAAATAGTAGCGTAGCTATCGTACGAATCATCATAATATATTATAGTTATAGCTTTACTAACGTGGAAAACAAAAATTTATTTTTCTTTATAGCGTTAGTCCGGAATACTCCCTCCCTCTCAAAAAACATCGGAAGTTTGAAAACATGGGCGATTTTTATGGTAATATTATTGATAATTAATGTATTAATAGGTACTAAGATAAACGCATTGGCATGATTGCAGGAAGTGAAGTTACTGAATTTTTTTGTATTTTTATATTCGTTTTTACATAAAATAATCGGCTGTTTTGTAGAGACGCAAATAGAGTGTTTGTTACTTATCCTAATTTATAATATGCTTATAAACAATTGTGTACAGATATACTTTCTGTGTTTCGTCCGAATCGCCGGTGATAGAAGATACGAAAAAGCAGTTTATGGCAAGGTCTTGTTTTTCTTCTTAGGCAATCTGTCTTTTTTTCTGTTAAATAATTATCTTTGTCTTTTCTTTCGCACTCTATAAAATAAGATACGTATGGAAAGTTTCGCAACATTAATAAAGAGTAGGAGAAGTACCCGTAAGTTCACGGACCGGTTACTGAATCCCGATCAGGTGGAAATGATTTTGAAAGCCGCATTGATGGCGCCTGCTTCCAAGCGGAAAAACCCTTGGCAGTTTGTCGTTGTGGAGGACAAGGAGATGTTGGCTAAGTTGTCGGTATGCAAACCGGCGGGAGCCGCTTTCCTGAAAGATTGTGCACTGGCTGTCGTTGTGCTGGCGAATGTGATGGAAAGTGATGTCTGGGTGGAAGATGCAGCGATTGCTTCTATCTATATGCAATTGCAAGCCGAAGACTTGGGATTGGGCAGTTGCTGGTGTCAGATCCGTAACCGCCAGACGGAAGACGATGTGGATGCCGCTCAGTATGTGCGGGGGCTTCTCGATGTACCTTATCAACTGGAAGTCCTCTCTATCATAGGGATCGGTTATAAGGATCAGGAGCGTAAACCGTTTGACGAATCGCACCTGCAATGGGAAAAGATACATATCGGGACTTTCCGGATGCCAACCGAAAACGGACAGGAGGAGGCATGAAAATCATATTTTTAGGCTCGGGAAACTTGGCAACGCGTCTGGCGCTTGAAATGCAAAAGAAAGGGATGCGGATCGGGCAGGTGTATAGCCACACTCCGGAAAATGCGGAACGGTTGGCTGCCTGTTTGGACTGCCATTGGACAATCGATCCTGAAGCTGTCGAGACGGATGCCGACCTGTATGTCTTTTCGTTAAAAGATACGGTTTTAGCCGATGTGATTGCCCGTATACCGCCGAACAACGGCTTGTGGGTGCATACGGCGGGCAGCATACCGATGGATATCTTCAGCGGTTATACCGCCAATTACGGAGTTCTGTATCCAATGCAGACATTTAGTAAGACGCGCGAGGTGGATTTCAGTGTCATTCCTTTTTTTCTTGAGGCCAATACGTCTGAAAATGCTGGCAAATTGCAGCAATTGGCACGGAAGCTTTCGGGAAATGTCCGTTTCCTGTCGTCCGACAAACGTAAAAGTTTGCATCTGGCGGCTGTATTTGCCTGCAATTTTACCAATCATATTTATGCGTTGGCTGTTAGATTATTGCAGGAACAGGACATACCGGCCGATGTTCTGCTACCGCTCATCGACGAGACGGCAGCCAAGATACATACGATGCCGCCGAGGTTGGCGCAGACCGGTCCGGCCATCCGGTACGATGAGAACGTAATCAATAAGCATCTGGCTATGCTGGACGATCCCGATATGCGGTCGATCTACCGGCTGATCAGCCAAAACATACATAAGGAGGCACGACATGAGTAGTATCAATTATGACTTGAATAAGATAAAGGCATTTGTCTTTGATGTAGATGGCGTTTTGTCTTGTGATGTAATCCCGTTGCATCCGAACGGTGATCCCATGCGTACCGTTAATATAAAGGATGGTTACGCTTTGCAGCTCGCCGTCAAGAAAGGTTATCATGTAGCCATTATCACAGGGGGGTATACGGAAGCGGTGCAAATCCGTTTTTCGCGTCTTGGTATTTCTCATATATATATGAGGAGTGCCGTAAAAGTCCATGATTACAAGGATTTTCTGGAAAAGACCGGTTTGCAGCCCGAAGAGGTGATGTATGCCGGAGACGATATTCCCGATTATGAAGTGATGACAATGGTCGGTCTTCCTGTGGCCCCTGCCGATGCGGCTCCTGAGATCAAGCGTATCGCCAAATATATCTCCCACAAGAGCGGGGGAGCCGGCGTTGCCCGCGACGTAATAGAACAAACCATGAAAGCCCAAGGTCGTTGGATGGGTGACGAGGCTTTCGGCTGGTAGGACTAAACAGATAAAATAGGATAATGAAAAGCATACTCCCCAATCTGAGCCAATATAAAATCGTATTAGGCTCCAACTCTCCCCGGCGGCGCGAATTGTTGGCGGGGCTGGATATTGAATTTGAAGTACGGACGGTTCCGGGCATAGATGAATCCTATCCCGAAACGTTGCGTCCGGATGAGGTTCCACTTTATATCGCCCGGAAAAAGGCGGAAGCCTACATTTCTTCCATGCCGGCGGACGAGTTGCTGATTACGGCCGATACGGTCGTGTGGGCTTCCGGTGAAATTTTAGGGAAACCGAAAGACCGCGAGGATGCCGTCGCCATGCTTCGGAAGTTGTCGGGACGTACGCATGAGGTGATAACCGGCGTTTGTATTACGACGAAAGAGAAAACGGTTTCTTTCTCCGCTTCGTCGTCCGTTTGTTTTGCCGCCTTGGATGAGGATGAGATTGCCTACTATGTCGACAAGTACCGTCCTTTCGATAAAGCCGGCAGCTACGGCATACAGGAATGGATTGGCTATGTGGCAGTCGAATCCATCAACGGTAGTTTCTATAACGTCATGGGATTGCCGGTCCGGTTGCTTTACCAAGAGTTGAAGAGTTTCTTCGTTTAGGCAGGTACTGGAGCATCCCTTTCGAATATTCGATCCGGTGCTCTCCATTCTCGTCAGCATATATCACATAGTATTCGATCCCCGGCAGGGAGTCGGCCATTTGCCGGGCTTTTTCCAGCCCCATCGCCATAAATGCGGTGGCATAGGCGTCGGCAGTCATGCAGTCATCTGCAACGATTGTCGCACTTAATACGCTCTGTTCGGCAGGATAACCTGTACGGGGGTCGATCGTATGGGCATATTTCTTGCCGTCTTTTATGTAAAAGTTGCGGTAATTGCCGGAAGTTGCGATCGCTCCCTTTTTGCATAATTGGACGATTTCGTCATAATTATTCTTGATACCGGTCGAATCTTCTTCCGGTAGGTTGATGCCGGTACGCCAGCATATACCATTCTGGTTGACTCCCTTTACCACCACTTCGCCACCTATTAGGACCATATAGTTCTCTACCCCTTCCTTTTCGAGCAGGCGGGCGATTACGTCGCAGGAATATCCTTTGGCTATGGCGGAGCAGTTTAGTAGCAGGCGGGGGTCCTCTTTTACTATTTTTTTGCCTTCCAGATGGACTTTCCGGTAGCCTACAAAAGTTTTGAGGCTGTCGATCATGGCAGGGGTCACGCTGTCTTTCTTGCTGAACCCGAATCCCCAAAGATTGACCAAGGGAGCACAGGTGATATCGAAAACACCGTCTGAATTGCGGGAGACTTCCATCGACTTGTTGAATACTTCCGTAAACCATTCGTCCGCTTCTACCGGTTCATTATTGTTTACTTTGGCGATGATCGAATTGGGGTTGAAGGGATTTAGGGATAAATTGAACTGTTGCAGTTCAGCGTCAATTTTATCCGTTAGAACCCGTGGCGCTTCATATTTGATTGTATATAAGGTGTGAAACACAGTGCCGCTTTCTTCGTAATATTGTTTTTGGTCTTTACAGGAAAAGAAGGACAAAATCCCCAATATAGTCAGTAAGTAAAATTTCTTGTACATCTTTGCGTCATTTAATTTTTGCAAAGATAATGTATCTTTTGTCCGTACGGATAATTCCAAGTTCGATTTATCAAGCTTTCTTGTGCTTTAGCTGAAAATCAAGTGCATTTGTTTCGGTTTTTATCCTTTAGCGCACATCCCGGACATCCGTGGCAAGGACTGTTTGTTTCGGTGGGATGTGCCAGGAGCCTGTATATTTTCCTTCCGACGTGAAGAATGATGATAAGTCCAATAATGAGAATTGCTATTTCTTGCCACATGATTAAATACGATTCTGCTGTTAATTAAATAAATTCATGAATAAAAGCCCTGTCTGGTAGACTACACATGAGACGATCCATGCAAGTATGCAGGTATAAATGATTACGAAGATACCCCATTTCTTGGAACCGGATTCGTGGACGATGGCCGATATCGTAGCGATACATGGGAAATAGATCAAGACAAAAAGCATGAAACTCAGTGCGATCAAAGGGGTGAAGATCGGTTTCCCCTCGGCATCCTTATCCTGTTTCAATCGTTCGGTCAGGATTTGGTTGTCATCCGCCTCTCCTGTGTATAAGACGCTCAACGTGCTGACAACGACTTCCTTGGCGGCCATTCCGGTCAACAGGCTGACGCTCATCTTCCAGTCGAAGCCCAGCGGATGGAGTACCGGTTGTATGGCTTGGCCGATACGGCCGATATAGGATTCCCGTTGGTGGTCCATCGATTTCAGGCGTTCCAATTGGGCGATTGTTTCGGCTTTATCTTTTATATTCATGTCCGACTGTTCCACTTCGGCGATCCGTTTGTCAAAAATACCGCTGTTTTCCGAGTGGCGGGGAAAATATCCCAAAAACCAAATGATGACGGAAGCAACCAGAATAACCCCCCCCATCTTGTGCAGATATTGTTTGGCTTTTTCCCACATGTGGATCATGATAGACTTTCCTGTCGGCATGCGGTAAGGGGGAAGTTCCATTACGAAAGGCACATCTTCACCATTGAAGAGGAAGCGTTTGAATAGGCGTGCCATCAAGACGGCGAGCAGGATACCCGAAGCATAGAGGGCCATCATGACTGTTCCTGCTGTCTGCGGGAAGAAGGCGCCTGTCAGCAGAACATATACCGGAAGACGGGCGCTGCAACTCATCAATGGGTTTACAAGCATGGTAATCATCCGGCTGTTGCGGCTTTCGATCGTGCGAGAGGCCATGATGGCCGGCACGTTGCAACCGAATCCCATCACAAGTGGGATAAACGATTTGCCGTGCAATCCCATCTTATGCATGATCTTATCCATGATGAAGGCGGCACGTGCCATGTAGCCGGAATCTTCCATGAAGGAGATGAAGGCATACAGTATCAGGATGTTGGGCAGGAATACGATAACGCCTCCCACGCCTCCTATGATGCCATCGACCAGTAAGTCCTTCAACGGGCCTTCGCTCATGTTTCCGCGTACGAACTCTCCGAGCCTGGCCACGAACGATTCGATCCATTCCATCGGGTATTCTCCCAACCGGAAGGTCGCTTCGAACATGATCCACATGAAAAGTATGAAGATCGGGAAGCCCAGTACTTTATGGGTTACAAACAGATCAATGATTTGTGTGTTTGTTGCTTCTTTTATTTTGTTTTGTTCGTAGGTTTCCCGCAATGCTCCGGAGATGAAACCGTAGCGGGCATTGGTGAAAGCCGTCTCACAGTCTTCTTTCAGAAGGGCTTCTATCTGGGCGACGTTGCGGTCACGTTCTTGGATGACAGCTTCGGGGCCGGGCATTGACTTCACGAACGATTCCACTTCCGGATCGCCTTCAAGCAGTTTGATGGCAAGGTAACGTTTGGACAGGCTTTTGGATACATTTCCGGTTAGTTTTAAAGCATGCCTTACCGGATAAATGGCTCTTTCCAGTACATCGCCATAGTTGATATGTATGTGGCGGAGCACGGGATCTTCTTCTTCGTAGACTTTTATGACACGGTTGAAAAGATCTTCGATACCGAACCCGGTCTTGCTGATGGTCGGGACAATCGGCGTGCCGATCATTCTTGAAAGGGACTTATGGTCAAACTTGTTACCGTGCCGTTCCAGTTCGTCGTACATGTTGAGGGCAATCACCATACGCACGTCCATGTCAATCAGTTGGCAGGTCAGGTACAGGTTGCGTTCCAAGTTGGAAGCATCGACGACATTGATCACGATGTCCGGTTGTTCTTCTTTCAGGTGTTTGCGTACATAGAGCTCTTCAGGCGTGTAGGCCGAAAGGGAATAGGTCCCCGGCAAGTCTACGATCTTGAAAGTGTAGCCGTTCTGATGGAATGTCCCGGCTTTGGCATCGACTGTCACGCCACTGTAGTTGCCGACATGCTCGTGTGCGCCGGATGCGAAATTGAATAAGGATGTTTTACCGCAATTGGGATTTCCGACTAATGCGACATTGATGGTTTTGCCTTTGTGCATTGCCATAGCCTGTAAATTATTGTCGGATGTTTGAATATAGGAATCTACCGGGCGGTTCTCCGGTTGCCCGGCGCAGGCTTCCGCGAATTCAGCCGCACTGACGACTTCTATCATTTGCGCGTCGTTCCGTCTCAGTGAAACGTCATACCCCATTACACGATATTGTATAGGGTCTTTAAGCGGTGCGTTCTGGATGACATCAACCTCTTTTCCTCTGATAAATCCCATTTCGATAATGCGTTTGCGGAAGGCTCCGCGACCCATTACCTTTACTATAACCCCTTTTTCGCCTGTACAAAGTTCTGATAGTCTCATCTTTTTTTAATCTTGTGCAAAGGTAGTATGAAATGGTAATATGGTCAATACCGTATTGTAGGTATTTTTTGTTAGTTTTGTCGCTGTAAAGACTTTAAAAGACGACTATGCGGAACAAAGTTATATTATGCTTGGGGTCTAATACGGATTGCGAGGCGAATCTGAGGTCGGCGGCGGATTTGCTGCGTGCCTATTTCGGCTCGATCCGGTTTTCAGAACCGATCTATACGAAACCGATAGGTTTGCCCGGTTCCGGTTTATTCCTGAACCAGGTGGCTGTTGCCGGTACGGATGCTTCGCAGGAAGAGGTGGGGCTGGCTTTGAAAGACATGGAAAAAAAATTGGGACGCAGGTCGGATAGCAAACGGAAAGGAAAAATTCCGATCGATATAGACCTGCTCCTTTGGAATGGAACAATTTTGAAACCTGCAGACTGGGAAAAAGAGTATGTGCGACGACTCTTTCGGTCTGTTGCGGATTAGGAGGCGTAACCCCTAGCTTTACGAAGGCTAAAGCATAGCTTTAAGCATCGTAACTCATAGCGTTTGCTATTGTAACTCATCGCCCCTTGTTATCGTTCCGTAGGTACAGGGTTATAAACGGGGCAAATAGGAAACCGGCTTTCCCGCTGATCCTGATCAGACCGTTGATGCCTGAGCTAATGAGAGCGGAGATCGGGTTGGGACGATCCGTGTTGTAGAAACCTTTTCCTACCTGGACTTGATAACCGAAAGGTTTCGCCAGCGAGCGGTATGTCTCGATGGGCAAAATGCGTTCTGTCCAATTCCCGTTTCGTGGGTCACAGGTGTTGAAAGCATCTTTCAATAGTGGGTAAGAACCGTTCTCGACAGCTTTGCGGATATGCGGAAAAGTAAGTCCGCGCGTCTTTCGTGCAGCTTCTTTCGCTTCGGCAGGGGAAAGGGCCGGAAAGTGCAGGTGGATATAATGCAGACGTAAGGCATAATATTCCTTTTCCCAAGTGGTCATAAGCCGATGCAGCTTTCTTTTCACGTACGGATTAAAGGGCGTGGAAGCCGTCGTAAACAGCATTTGCATCTTGTTGTCGATGGCAGCCAGGTTGGCGAAAAAAGCCGACAGGTCGTAAACGTGTTCGATCAGGTCTGTCGCGATCAGCAATTGTGGTTTGACTTTATTTGCCGAGCACCAATCTGCTAAGGTGTCCGAGTCTCCGTGGAGAATGATGTCGGGACCCGTGCCTGCCAACGCTTTCAAGACGCGGATCGTATCAACGGAGTCCGGGTTGAGGTCGATGTAGATGACCCGGCCGATTCCGGCTTGTTTGGCAAGCATGCTCAAGAAGCCGCTTCCGCCGCCATAGTCGATGAATGTTATGTCCTTTGGTGCGCTGCCGACGGACTCCAACCCTTTAAGGAGACAGTCCGCATAGATTTTCATGTAATAGGATAAAACGGGTTTCAGCCGGGCGATATAACACTTGTTATATTTACTGATAGGCAATCGTTCGTAATCGATTGCCTTTAGTTGGCTGACCAACGTTTTTGCTGCTTGTCGGATGTCATGCTTCATAGATCAAATGTAAGAGGTGTTCGCCTTGATATTGATTGGAATAAGTTGGATAAAGGAAGTCGCGGCGTTGCTCAATCAATTCCGGAGCCATATCGGTATGTATCAATTCCTGACAAATGCGGACCATTTCGTCCGAAGAGTCGGCGATATGGCAGAGCGGTTCCAGTCCGCTGCCTGCTATCATCAGCCGGTTGACCACTGTATGACGTCCGGAAAACAGGCTGTTCAGCAGTTTTAGCTTTAGCCCGGTCGCCTGAAAAGTGATTAAGGCATGTATTTGTGCATTGTGTATCAACTTGTTCATCCGTTCTTCTGACGGATTGGCTTCGATATGTATATTCGGATAGGGAGCTGCTGCTTTCAACAAAGAAGCGGGCGGGTTCATACCGGCAATGATACAACGGTTGTCCAGTTTGCTGAACACGTTCCGGATGAGGAAGAGGGCCGCTTGCGTATTCTCTATCACGGATAGTTTACCGTGATAGAGTATAAAATCGGAAGAACCCGGCTTGACTGCAATTTGGTTGTTGGTATGGAAACAAGGCATGAACTCGACCGGCTTGTCGGGGAACTGGCATCGGAGGTAGTCGGCGTCGGTCGTTGAAACGGCAATTATCAGGTCGGCATGTTTCAGTATTTTCTGATAATGTTTGAATCGCCAAGCCTCTATCCGGAAGAAGGTTTTCCTGATCGGATGGCTCTCCGCCTGTGCCAGGTGATAATAATAGTCATGTTCGATGTTTGCTTCCCGGTAAATCTTTTTCCTGTTTTGCAGTCGCGGGTCGTTTATGTAATAACAGCAATGGAGTCCTTCGAACAGGATCGGGTAATCGTTCTTCAACAGATTGGCGATCAGTTCGGGATGCTTGCGGCTGTACACGTTATAAGGCAACAGGGTCATGTTGGCACACAACCCCGTATGCCGCTTGTAATAAAATACCTTTTCGCAGATGGCTTCCAGTTCGGGTGAATGTGCGCGTTCGTATTCGAAACAGTGTAAGATGATCTTTACACCGCACTGATGTAGGGCTTTCATCTTATAATATACATCGATGATTCCCCCGTAGTTGGCAGGCCAGGGAATATTGAAAGCTATGATGTTCAGATGTCTTTCCATGTCTGTCATTTACTATTTAGCCGGGTAAAGATACGCATAAATTGTTCCGCTTGTTTTTTACGGGAAAAAGATTCCACTGCTTCTTTGTCCGTATTCATGTGTGTGTATCCCTTATCTTGCCAGAACTGATAATGGTACAGGATGAAACGATAGGCTTCTTCGGCTGTCCGGGCTGCCAGCCCGGAACGGGTATCCCGGATGGTCGCTTCGAGGAAACTTTCGTCACTCTTTACGCAGAGTAAAGGTTTACCGACAGCCATTGACTCGAAAAGTTTGGTAGTCATGAATCCTTTCGGCCCGTCGGATGCGAAGGTATTGGCGAGCTGCAGCAAAATGGAACTACGGTTTAACACGCCGGGAATCTCGGAAGCGGGTACATAATCGAAGAAGTCCATATACCGGGCGACTGGGTAAGCGGTTGCGGCTTGCATGATGATCGCTTTTGATCCGGCATCGACATACCATCGGATTCGGAACCGGCTCGGGTCAATGAGTTTTTCACGATCCAACCGGCTAACGGCTTCGAAAAGCAACCGAGGGTCACGTGTCGCCAAACTGATCAGACGTCCCGTATAGGTGATGACGAATTGGGAGGTCTGATGTCGTTCGGGATAGAAGATCTCCGGATCATAACCGTTGTAAATCAGCTCCGTATTGGGATTGTATGTTTGGAGTTCTTTTACGTGCCAAGGGGAAATGGTTGTGACCTGATCCGCCTTGGCCAATGCGTTGTTCCTGTCCCGTAATAGTTTCTGGCGGAATATTGCCGTGATTTTCCTATCCAGCCAAGGAAAGGTGTGGAAGCTATGGGCGATATATTCGTTGGATGCATATTGTTCGACTATATCCCGTAGGTCGATTACTAACGGCAGATGATATTTTTCTGCTATGTATCGGGCGGCCGGTAAAGGGAAAGCCCGGTATGAGCTGCACAAGACACCTGCATACTCTCCTTCTTCCAATAAACGGGAGGCGGCTTTAGCCATTTTCTTGTCTTTGTAATGGAAAAAGTAATCGAGTATGAATATGTATATCCATTCTAACTTTTGTAGGATTTTCCTTTTGCAACGAAAGAAATTTACGTATGTGACGGGAGTTTCTTCCTTCAGGAAAGAGAAGGTGTTGTCATTGATTTGCTCAGTGACAACAACAGGTTTCCATCCGGCGCGCTTCATGTATTTGCATAAATAACCCATTCGCGGTCCGAATGCAGGGGGAAACATATCACATAATATCAGTATCTTCATGATTTTATCAATTCTTCAATGATGGCGGCGAACAGTTTTCGTTGCCAGTCGACAGAGATATTCGGTTTGATCTGGGTGCTGATAGAGTCGTTGTGCCAGAGCAACACCAGTTCACCATTGCTACGTGCTACTTGTTTGGTAAGTCGTATTGAGTAGTCAAGTGCATCCTCATAGTCGAGATTCATATAAACAGGTTCGTTCAAGCTGCATTCCATGATTGTCAACGGGTGGAGGACAAGCGGCGAGATGCGTCTGTTTTCGGGGTCAATCCAATGTACCGGACGGGAGGTGCCCAGACGAAAACCGGCGACATCCGGATAGCCCATCGTAAAATCGTCTGTAATTCCCGCTTTTTCCAGCCATGCCATATCTTCCGGTTCGCGTGAAGCCAGATAGTGATGCCGATTATAAATGACGGATTTTCCGGTTTGTCTTTCCAACAATTCTTTTTCTGTCGAGATAAGTGCCGGGTTTTTACCGGCATCATAGCTGGTATGCAGTCCGATCCGTGCTTTTTCGGTTTTACAAAAGAGTAAGAGCTCTTGTAAGTCATTTGAATACAAATTATAATGGGGCTTGTCATAAACAGATAAGCCGCCGGACTTAATAAAAAACAGGGATTCGCAACGACCTTCTCCGATAGCCGCCTTTAATTTGTTTCGTTGTTCCAAGAACCAAGGAAATGTGTAGAACGGATCTTTCTGTAACGGACCGTGAAACATTTTCCAGGCCTGCTTCAGTCCCGTGCCTTTGACTGTTTCCCGTATCAAGTTACGTAAAGTCCGGCAATAGAAAGGTGCATCCACATCATGGGTCAGCCATATTTTTTCTATGTATGGGATTGGGTCGGTGGCCGACTGTACGCGCGCTTGGCGTAACCAACGGCGTAGTAATCTCCCGTATTCATCGACTATTGGACGATTGATGAATCCTGCTTTGAAAGGCAGGGATTCTTTTCCCGGGAAACGGCCGTGAATGTCCCGTATGTTTCGTTTCCGTATTTCTTCGTATCGTGTCAGCAGGAAATAGGCACTGGCGATAATGTCGGCATGAACCACCCAAATATCGCCTTGCCATTCTACTTTGGGAGAACCGAAGAGCAGGGGTACGCCTTCTATCTCTTCCAGTGGCAACTTGGGCATGGACTCGGCTGTCCCGTAAACTTCATTCCGGAAAAAAGGGGAGGGGATGATGACTACACGGTAGTGGGAAAATTTGTTCGGGTCTGATGTATAACCGACAAATCTGCTCAGCGCACCGGCTTTTTCTCCTCCTATCAGGAATTTGATGATATAAGAAATAACGGCTTTCATGCTGTTTTAGGGGTTTACAGGAACAGACGGATCACCTCGAATGCTTCTGCATAAGGACAACCTGCTTGTACACCGCGTGTTTTCGCCAGCGAAAAGATGAACTCTTCAGATAGATAGTCGCGTGTTCCTTGTGATTCGTATGCCTTTAACGCTTCGACTTTGGCTTGAATGTGTTCCTTGTTTAGCTCGACAAAGCATTGCGTGTTAAATGTCAGATTGTTCCAGATCAGTTCGTAGCCCAGTAACGTTGTGTTTTTGAATGCGCGTAGGCCTTCTTGTGCGATCGTCGTATGGTCTTGATGAATGTCGTGCAGGCTTGGAATGAAGACCAGATCAAAACTGTTCGTCTTTTTCAGGCGGATCAATTCTTCCAATATCTCCTGCCGGACATATCCGAGTTTACGGACTTCGTAGTTGTAGATGATGAGATTTTCGGGCGATATCCCCAACTGGGCAGTCGCTTTCTTGACTTCCGTCTTCAAAATGTCTTTCGGGAAACCTTCGGGCACGGACTGCTGGGCGGTTGAAAAAGCGACATAAGTCACCTTCTTTCCCAGTTCGATAAGTTTGCTTATGGTTCCCCCCAGTCCTAATTCTCCGTCATCCGTATGGGGCGCTAAAACCAGTATATTGTTATAACTGTTTAGTATCATAAATAATCTATCTGTTTATTATTCTTCTTATTTTTAAACAGGCTTTATTTAATAAACTTAATTTTCCTTTGGTTATTGTGAAGAAGGGGGTTTGAATTGCTCCGAATTCGCGGAAAAAACGTTCGACTCCCGGAATCATGGAACCTTCAAAGTCGAAAGTATTGGTGTATTGTGAAACATAACGTATACATTCCCATAATATTAGACTATGAGCTCCGGATTCTCGAAGAGCAGGATTTCCTCCACCGGCCAGATACCAAGCGGAACTTTCTTGCCAGACAATAAAAGCAGCAGCGTGCAAACGACCTTGTTCGTCATAACCGCCCCATACATCTCCCTGATTCCGTTTGCGGCAGGTATCGATCAGTTTGATCAGAACCTTTGTGTCTTCTTTGTTCGTGACCTGTTGACGTTCGAATGTCTGTGCCTGTACCAACAAAAAATCTTCAATAGAAATTCCTTTTTTTACTGTGATATGATATTTTTCTTTAGCTTTTGTGATGTTCCGACGGATATTGGAACTCATGTTTTCCAACATTATTTGTGTGCTTCGGATATCTTTCAACAAATAAGTGTAGCGTGTGGTTTGCCGGTAACCTTCCCAATAGAAAGGCAGCCAGTCGGTGATCCCGTAATGAAAATTCTGCATAAAAAGCGGATAGCTTTTAAGTGTGCCTAACAGTTGCTTGCATAAAGCTTGCCGGCGGGCTAATGTTTTGGTGTATTTTGTATCTTTTGACTCCGGTGCGAACCAGGGACCCATTGTCTGTGTGTAGGAAGGCATGGAGACAATTCCCTGTTGAGGGCAATAAAGGGGCATCGCTGCCGTAATCCTTCCTTTTTCTTCAACCAGCAAAATTTTCCATTTATCTTTGCCACAAACCGTATCGAGCCACCAGTCACGGGAGAAGATAGGAATGCTTGTTTCTGTATTACAAAGCAAATGGTATTTGTCTTTCATGCTTATAAATGATTTTCAATTTAATCATGGAGGTGTGTCAAAAAGACAATATTTACCGGACGCAGATTACACAGTTGAGTGCAGGGTGACGCAGATTGTTAGCCCATAAAATAAGCCAAATCTGTGCCTTCTGTGATATCTGCGTCCAGTTTATTTATTTTGACACACTTTCTTTTATCCTTTTAACGCTTCGAATATAAGGCCTGATAGTTCTTCTGCCAATTCGGGGTTGTCGGCAACGCATTGTTTGGCGGCATCACGTCCTTGTCCTAACTTCGTGTCGTTGTAGCTGTACCACGAACCGCTTTTCTTGATGATATTCAGTTCTGCGCCCAAGTCGATTATTTCACCGGCTTTGGAGATGCCTTCGCCGAACATGATGTCGAACTCTGCTTTCCGGAAAGGAGGAGCGACCTTGTTCTTGACTACTTTTACGCGTACTTGGTTACCTTTGATTTCGTCGCCGTCTTTCAATTTGCCGATGCCGCGGATATCCAGACGGACGGAAGCATAGAACTTCAACGCATTACCACCGGTGGTTGTTTCGGGATTGCCGAACATTACTCCGATCTTGTCACGCAATTGGTTGATGAATATGCAAGTCGTGTTTGTCTTATTGATCGCAGCCGTCAACTTGCGAAGCGCCTGAGACATCAGTCGTGCTTGCAATCCCATCTTGCTTTCACCCATATCGCCTTCGATTTCCGCTTTCGGAGTCAGGGCGGCAACCGAGTCGATCACAATGATGTCCACGGCTGACGAACGGATCAACTGCTCGGCAATTTCCAACGCCTGCTCACCATTGTCCGGTTGGGAAATCCAAAGATTTTCGACATCAACTCCCAGCTTCTCTGCATAAAAACGGTCAAAAGCATGTTCAGCATCGATAAATGCTGCAATGCCCCCGCTTTTCTGTGCTTCGGCGATCGCATGGATAGCAAGGGTCGTTTTTCCGGAAGATTCCGGCCCGTAGATTTCGATTACGCGACCTTTGGGATAACCGCCTACCCCTAATGCTGCGTTGAGGGAGATGGAACCGGTTGGGATCACTTCTATGTTTTCTACACTTTCATCGCCCAACTTCATGATCGAACCTTTTCCGTAGTTCTTTTCGATCTTGTCCATTGCTGCGCGGAGCGCTTTCAGTTTGTCTGCGTTTACAGCCGGTTTATCGGTTGCAGACTGTTTGCCTTCTTCAAATAAATCTTCTTTTGCCATTTCCTTTTTATAAATTAAGGATTTGATTTGCATGGTCTTTAGTCTTCACCTCTTTGGGCCCGATGATGTTGGTCACGATGCCTTCTTCATTGATGATAAAGGTGGTGCGGAGAGTCCCCATGTATGAACGTCCGCACATTTTCTTTTCCGCCCAGACCCCGAACTGCTGTTGCAGGGTCGTGTCCGTATCAGCGATGAGGCTGAAAGGAAGTGCTTGTTTTGCGATAAATCCTTGATGAGACTTGGCGCTGTCTTTGCTGACGCCAACCACTTCGTAGCCGGCCGCCTGTAATTCATTGTAGCCGTCCCGCAGGCTGCACGCTTCCGCCGTACAACCGCTGGTATTGTCTTTCGGGTAGAAATAGAGGGCGAGCTTCTTGCCTTTGAAGTCGCTCAGCTTGATCTCTTTCCCGTTTTGGTCGAGCCCCAAAACTTCGGGGACTTTATCTCCTATTTGTATTGCCATATATTTTTTACTTGATATTATAGTTCATCTTACGTGTTACATCCGCTTTCCGGCGGGTCTTCCGTCCGAAAACTTTTTGGAGCAATTTTCTTCCCATGTGATGGTCGGCGGCATACGACTCGAATGTTTCCGTCTGGTAATCAAAATCATCTTGCCAACATTCCTGAGGAGAAACATAACAGTATGTAATCTTTTCGATACTTTTGTCATCCGCTTCGTTTTCCTCCAACACGATGAGATTCTGCTTGTCGGGAGCCAGGCAGGTGATATGCCTGCGGCGACATTCTTCTATTAGCGGAACTAACACGGTATCGTACCTTGCATGGATGTTGGTCAGGTCGAAATCCTTATATTCACTTTCTCCTATCTTCTGTATCGGACGGAGTTGCAGGATATCCAGTTCATCGCCGACGACTTCCCATATCCGGCTTAGTTCTTCGAGGTTGTCGTTGTTGATCGTATAATTGATGCGTAATTTGAACTGCGGATGCTGTTTCTTTATTTCTGCGACGTTGGCAAGCAGCTTGCGGAACAAGTCGAATTTGCCGTTTGTCATCAGGTGCTCGTATGTTTCGCGGGTAAAACCATGCGCCGAGAGTGTCAGTTCGTCCAGCCCGTTTTCTACGGCAGCGGCCAACTGTTCTTTTGTCAGCAGGTTTCCGTTTGTCGTGAGTGAAACGTAAGGGACGTTGTATCGTTTGCCCAACGCGATGATTTTTACCAGATCCTTGTGCAAAGTTGGTTCTGCTCCGCAGCCGACCTGAAGTTTCAGGGCACGGTGGAACAGGCTTCCTGCAATGGCTTCTATCTCTTCATATCCCAAGGTTCCCCGCAGGCTTTTCCTTTTTTCCTCGTCGCTGAAATAACACATCTTACAGCGGAAGTTGCAGGCAAGCACTGGGTCGAGAAAAACACCGATATACCGTTTCCCTAATACATGAAACAGCCAAAGGCCCAATAATTTGAGCCTTCTGCTTTTGATTTGTGTACCCAGACGTAGTATGTTGTAAATATTACGAGCCATTTGGTTGATTGATAATTGAGAATTGTAATTCTCAATTGTCCATTGTTTACAGTTCCAGATCAATATTGAACAGTTCGTGCCAAGGCAGCCCCTGTTCGTTCAGCTCTTTCATGAACGGATCGGGATCGAACTCTTCTACGTTCCAAACTCCCGGTTTTTTCCAAACTCCCTGCATGAACAGTTTGGCTCCGATCATGGCTGGGACGCCGGTCGTGTAGCTTACGCCTTGTGCTCCTGTTTCCAGGTATGCGGCGTGGTGGCTACAGTTATTGTAAACGTAGTAGGTCATTTCCTTGCCATCCTTGATACCGCGGATACGGCAACCGATGGAAGTCTCGCCCGTATAGTTTTCACCCAGGTCACCCGGATTAGGCAGTACGGCTTTCAAGAACTGGATCGGAACGATCTCCTGTCCGTTATACATGATCGGATCGATGCGGGACATACCGATGTTTTGGATCACACGCAGGTGAGTCAGATATTCCTGTCCGAAGGTCATCCAGAAGCGGGCGCGTTTGATCGTCGGGAAGTTTTTGGTCAGGCTTTCCAACTCTTCGTGATACATCAGGTAAGACTCTCTCGGGCCTACATTCGGGTAGTTCAACGGCTGGTGTACGGACAGAGGGTCTGTCTCTTTCCATTCCCCGTCTTCGAAGTATTTGCCCCGTTGGGTAATCTCGCGGATATTGATTTCCGGATTGAAATTTGTGGCAAATGCTTTGTGATGGTCTCCGGCGTTGCAGTCCACAATATCCAGATATTGTATTTCATCGAAATGATGCTTGGCTGCGTATGCTGTATATACACCCGTTACGCCCGGATCGAACCCGCAACCCAGGATAGCAGTCAGGCCGGCATCTTCGAAACGTTTCTTGTATGCCCACTGCCAACTGTATTGGTATTTAGCTTCATCCAGCGGTTCGTAATTGGCCGTGTCGAGATAGCTGACGCCGTATGCCAGACAGGCATCCATAATATGGAGGTCCTGATAGGGCAAAGCCAGGTTTACTACTAAGTCCGGTTTGAAGGAATTGAACAAGGCGACGAGTTCTTCCACGTTGTCTGCATCGACCTGTGCTGTTTGTACCTTTACATTCTTAATATCGGCGGCAATCCGGTCGCATTTGCTTTTTGTACGGCTGGCAACCATGATATCGGTAAAGACATCCGCGTTCATCGCGATCTTCTTAACAGCAACGCAACTAACGCCCCCTGCACCAATAACTAATACTCTTCCCATTTACTAATAGAATTAATCTTGTTAATATACAGTTTACAAGGTTTTAAACCTAACCACAAATATACGATGAATCTTTGAATAATCAGATAGGGTTGGAGATAAAAACAGTTTCATACCTGAGATGCTGCAATTCGAAGGGCATTTATATTTTTAATGCTTCCAGCAGTTTGTCAACGGCTATAGCCACTGTTTGTTCATTCTTCAATAATTGCATGAATTTGCTGCCGATGATAGCTCCTGATGAGTTCGTAGCGGCAGCATCGAAGGTGGCTTTGTTCGATATGCCGAAGCCGATTAAGCGCGGATTTCGGAGGCTCATCCTGCCAATGCGTTGGAAATAAGCCTGTTTATGTTCGTTGAAACTCTGTTGTGCCCCGGTAGTGGAGGCGCTTGATACCATATAGATGAAACCGCTTGTATGTTTGTCGATCAGGCGGATGCGTTCTTCGGAGGTTTCGGGTGTGATGAGCATGATCATTTTGAGATCATATCGGTCGGCGACGGCTTTATAGTCCTCCATATAATCGGCGAAAGGCAGATCCGGGATGATCATGCCGTCCACCCCTGTCTGTACACATTTCCGGCAAAAGGATTCGAAACCATATTGCATGATCGGATTCAGGTAGCCCATCAGGATAATCGGGATATGCACATCCTTACGGATCTCTTCCAACTGGTCGAACAGGAGATGCAGCGACATCCCGTTTCGTAACGCGGCGGTGGAGGCTTCCTGGATTACGGGACCGTCTGCCATCGGATCGGAGAAGGGGATTCCGATCTCGACCATGTCTATCCCTTTGTTTTCTAACTCTTTTAATATCTTTGTCGTGTCATCCGGTTTCGGATATCCGGCGGTGAAGAAGACGGAAAGGATTCCGTTCTTTTTTGTGTTGAATAAGTTTGTGATACGGTTCATATTTTGATTTCAGATTTATGAATTATGATTTTGAATTTCTTTTAAGAACTCCTTTAGTTTTTCAGTGTCTTTCCGCCCCGGTCCGATCTCGAATCCGCTGTTCAGGTCGATCCCGGCAAGGCGGGAATGTCGGAAAGAGCGTATAGCCCCGGCACTTTCCGGCCGGATACCTCCACTTAACAAAAAGGGTGTTTTTCCCTGATAGGCTTCGAGTACGGACCAATCGAATTGCTTGCCGGAACCTCCATAACCGTTGCATTTGGTATCGAAGAGGAAGTAATCGGCACGCCCCTCGTAATCGGAGGCCTGCTCCAAGTCGCAGGCTGTTGCAATCCGGAATGCCTTGATCAGCGAATAGCCGCGCTTTTGCAGGATATGACATTCCTCTGGTGTTTCCTCTCCATGCAATTGCAGGTAATCGAGCCGGAAAAGTGCCGCTGTTTCCGTCAACTCTTCAAAGGAAGCATTGACGAAAACACCGACCTTTTTTAATGGACAATTGGAATACCATTTGCCGCCATTGTCCATTATTTTTCGCGGGCTTCCCGCGAAAAATATTAGTCCTATCCAGTCGATTCCTAAGGCTGCGACCTCCCGGATATTTTCGGGATCACGCATTCCGCATACTTTGATGATCATGATAATCCTCCTATGAATTGTGCGAGCGTGTCGCCCGGCGCATCGGTTTTCATGAACGTTTCGCCAATCAGGAACCCGCGGAAACCGGCTTCCCGGAGGTTTGATACGGTAGTTGTTGCCGAAATACCGCTTTCCGATACCAACAAGGGAGAAAGATTTCTTTCACGAGCGACCGTTTGTATAGCTTTTGCCAGTCGGAAGGAGTTTTCCACATCAGTATGAAATGTTCCGAGGTTGCGGTTGTTCACGCCCAACATGTCAACAAATGCATTGAGGTGTCCAAGCTCTTCTGCGGAATGGATTTCCAACAGTACTTCCATGTTGAGGGTATGGGCTAACTCTGCAAATATAAGACATTGCTCCGGGGTAAGGCAGGCGGCAATCAGCAGGACGGCATCGGAACCCATCACGCGTGCTTGAAAGAGTTGATATTCATCAATGATGAAGTCTTTCCTCAACAGGGGCAGGCTTATTAGGCTGCGTGCTTTGCAAAGGTCACCTAAGGAACCGCCGAAAAAGTTCGAATCGGTCAGGACAGAGCAGGCGGAAGCGCCTCCCTTCTCATAGGCGGGCAACACATCGGCTACGGCTGCATTGGGATGTAACCAGTCTTTCGAAGGACTTTTTCTTTTAAATTCGGCAATGATACCCGACGAAGATGTTGCGAGAGCCGCTCGCATGGAACGGGTAGGATGTTCGAGCCGTTCACTGCCCAATCTCAATAAGGTCTGCAACCGGACAGCTTGTTTTTGCCGCTCCACTTCGATACGTTTATTCGCTATAATATCTTGTAATATATCTTTCATTCGTTGTTTTATTATAATCTGTTATTCAAGTTGATAAACGTATTGAATGTCTGCAATGCTTTGCCGCTGTCCAATGCTTCGCGGGCTTCGTCCAGGCATTCTGCAATTCTTTTTTCCGGGCAGATGACTTGGATGGCGAAAGCGGAGTTGGCGATTACGCAGTTTTTTTGTGCCGGAGTCGCCCGGTTGTTCAGGACATCGTCAAAGATGCGGGCTGCCTCGGCGACTGTCTTACCGCCATCCAGTTCCGCTTCCGTTGCGCGGGGGAAACCTAACATTTCCGGTGTGTAGAGTTTCTCTTTTTCCGGCATTGCTACCTTGAATTCCGCTGTCAGCGAGATTTCATCATACCCGTCGAGGCTATGTATGACGGCAAAACGCGTTCCGCTCTCCTGATAGGTATAGCTGTAAAGCCTGAGCAATGGCAGGTTGTACACACCTAACAATTGGTAGGCCGGCATCACCGGATTGACCAGCGGGCCGAGCATATTGAAGAAGCTGCGCACTCCCAGGCTCTTCCGTACCGGAGTTACGGCTTTCAGTGCCGGATTAAACAGCGGTGCATGCAGGTAGGCGATATGGCAGACTTCCATCGAACGGCGCAACCGGTCGATATCAGTTGTAAACTTCACGCCATGTTGTTCCATTACATTGCTGGCGCCACTGACCGATGTCGCCCCATAGTTCCCATGTTTCACAACGTTATAGCCAGCACCGGCTACGACAAAACAGGAGGTCGTGCTGATATTAAACGTATTCTTCCCATCGCCTCCCGTCCCCACGATGTCGATCGGCTTGAACTCTGACAGATCTACCGGGACACGCATTTCGAGCAGCGCCTCCCGAAACCCGGCCAACTCCTCTACGGAGATATTGCGCATCAGGTAGACTGTTATCAAACTGGCGATTTGTGAATCATTATACTTGCCTTCCGCTATATTCTGAAGAATCGTCCGCGCCTCATCATGTCCTAAATATTGATGTTCGAATAACCTATATAATATATCTTTCATCTTTTTAATTCTTAATTCTTACTCCCGAATATCCAGTTCTGTATGATAGTCTTTCCCTTTGGGGTCAGTATGGATTCCGGGTGGAACTGGATGCCGCGAACATCGTATTTGCGATGGCGGAGTGCCATAATCTGCCCTTTCTCCATATCTTCCGCCGTGATCTCCAGGCAGTCGGGAAAATTCTCTTTTGAGACGACCCACGAGTGGTAGCGGCCGGCACGGAAAACAGGCTCCAGGCCCGCGAACAACGGATCCGGAACTTTCACCCGTATATCCGAACAGACTCCGTGATGCACATCCGTCAGGTTGATAAGCGTTGCCCCGAATGCTTCCCCGATGGCTTGCTCTCCGAGGCAGACGCCTAAGATACTTTTGGCCGGCGCATAGCGTCGGATCAATGGCAACAGAATGCCGGCCTCCTCCGGGATACCCGGACCTGGTGAGAGGAGGATTTTGTCAAAACGTTCCACTTCGTCTAATGCTATCTTGTCATTGCGATGTACTTCTACATCTGCACCCACTTCCTTCAATATATGCAACAGGTTGTAAGTGAAGGAATCATAATTATCGAATAGTAATACTTTCATAAAGCTTTTAATTTCAATTAATCAATGTTGTTGCCAGATCGATCGCTTTTTTCAACGCACCTAATTTGTTATTGACTTCTTGTAATTCCCGTTTATCATCGCTTTTGGCGACAATGCCGGCTCCCGCTTGGTAATACAGGACGTTCCCCCGGCTGACGAATGTACGGATCGTGATCGCCTGGTTTAAATCGCCGGCAAACCCGATAAACCCGATACAACCGCCATACGCGCCTCGATTATGCTTTTCTATATCCGTAATCAGTTGCATGGCACGTACTTTTGGCGCTCCGCTCAATGTCCCGGCAGGGAATGTATCTATATAGGTTTTGACCGGATTACTATCAGTATTGACTTCACCGCTGACACGTGATACCAGATGAATGACGTGACTGTAGTATTGCACTTCCTTATAGAAATCTACTTGTACGTCATGTGTGTTGCGCGATAGGTCGTTGCGGGCGAGGTCGACCAACATTACATGTTCGGCGTTCTCTTTCGGATCGGCAAGCAGGGTTTCGGTGTGCTGTCTGTCCAACGCAATGTCTCCCGTGCGGAAAGCTGTGCCCGCAATCGGGTCGATGCTTGCATGTCCGTCGGCAACCTTGCAGTGCGTTTCAGGTGAGGAACCGAAGATACGGAATCCTCCGAAGTCGAAGTAAAACAGGTAGGGAGAAGGATTTATACTCCGGAGGGCTCGGTAGACCTTGAAATCGTCTCCTTTGAACGGTTGCTCGAACCTGCGGCTCAGTACGATCTGGAATACATCTCCGCGAAGGCAGTGACGGATGCCTTCCCGCACCATCGCTTTGTATTCTTCTCCACTGATAGGAGAGGTTTCAGGGCCGATGGCCTGGAAGTTATAAGAAGCATAGTTCCGGTTTTCGATCAATGTCTCTATCTCCTGTAAATTGGAGTTCTCGCCAGATTGCAGCAGTTCGACCAGTGTCAGTTCATTTTTGAAGTGGTTAAACACAAGTACATACTTATATAATATGTAAAGCATATCAGGAGCATCATTTTCTTCATGATGCGTTTCCATCACCGGGATGTTCTCAAAGTAACGTACGGCATCAAAAGCAGTATATCCGAATAAACCGCAGATTTTCTTATCGGGTCCTTCAATCGAGAAGCGTTTCAAAAACGCATTCATGGTTTCCGGCACGTTAAAAGTTTCCGTCAATGTCGTGATTTCGCTTTCCTTATCAGGAAAAATAGCAGTACATTCTCCATTGTTGATTCTGATACTTGCCAGTGGATAAAGTGCTATATAGGAAAGGCTGTTTTCGTTTCCATGAAAATCGGAACTTTCCAATAGAGCCGATTCCGGATAGATATCCCGTACCTTCAAGTAGATGCTGACGGGTGTGTGAAGGTCACCGAGAACCTTCTTGCTTGTTGTTTTGAATGTATAGTCCATGCTTCATTATAATTATCTTCCCGAAAGAGGAAAAAACGGTTACTTTTTATAATTAATATAAGTCTCCATATCTTTGTCTCCCCGGCCCGATACTGTCAGGACGACGATATCTTCCGGTTTGAATTTTATTTTAGGCAATGCTCCTAATGCGTGCGCGCTTTCCAATGCCGGGATGATTCCTTCGAGGCGTGTCAGGCAAAAAGCCGCATCTAACGCTTCGTTATCATTGACAGCCAGAATCGTAGCCCGATGGGTTTCCGACAGGTTGGCGTGGATCGGGCCGATACCCGGATAGTCCAGTCCGGCAGAGATGGAATAAGGCTCTTCGATCTGCCCGTCTTCGTTTTGCATCACTAACGTACGTGCCCCGTGTATGATTCCTTTCTTGCCTAACTGGATGGTTGCCGCGCTTTGTCCGGTCGTAATTCCCAAACCGCCTGCTTCGGCAAGGACGATTTTCACTCGTTCATCATCAATGAAATGGTAGATCGTTCCGGCCGCATTGCTTCCGCCGCCCACACAGGCGATCAGATAATCAGGATAGTCACGCCCTTCCTGTTCCGACAATTGCTTTTTGATTTCTTCGCTGATGACGGATTGTAAACGTGCTACCATATCCGGATAAGGGTGGGGGCCGACTGTCGATCCGATGATATAGTACGTGTCGGAAGGGTGGCAACACCAGTCGCGGATCGCTTCATTGGTCGCATCTTTCAGTGTCATATTGCCGGAAGTCACGGGGACGACCGTTGCACCCAGCATTTCCATCTTCTGCACGTTTGCATGCTGGCGTTCCACATCTGTCTTGCCCATATAGACGATACATTCCATATTCATCAGCGCACAGACGGTAGCGGTCGCCACGCCGTGCTGTCCGGCTCCCGTTTCGGCTATTATACGGGTTTTCCCCATCCGTCTTGCCAGCAAGATCTGTCCGATCGTGTTGTTGATCTTATGAGCGCCGGTATGGTTCAGATCCTCACGCTTCAGATATATCTTGCAGCCATACTTATCACTCAGTCTTTTAGCCTGGTAAAGAGGGGAGGGGCGACCGACATAGTCCCGGAGCAACAGGCCGAATTCTTTCTTGAAACTGTCGCTTTCCAATACTTCCCGATATTTCTTTTGCAGGTTTTCCACACATTGGTGAAGTATTTCGGGCACGTATGCCCCTCCGAACTCACCATAATACCCGTTTTCGTCAACTTGATACGTTCTCATCGTTTTATCCGTTATTATTGTTTTTTATCTTTTCGAATCTTTGTAATTGCTTTAAACGAAAAAAGGTCTGTCGCAAGTGCGACAGACCTTTTTATTATATCACGATAGTATATACATAGAGGACTGGTTCCTTACGACCTTATGAGTTGTAAAGAGTGCCACCACCAATATGTATTTACTATAATTGTTCTCATGACTTTTGTTGTTGTTACGGCAGCAAATATATGTGTTTTCTGACAAACTGCAAATAATCCGGTTGTTTTTTTGTTTACTTTATTTTGGTAGCACGGTTCTTGACTGGGTAACCTATGTTTGCATGGGCAAAAATAGCCATCGGCGAAAAAGATGCAAAAACAGGGCATAAAAACGCCTCCAACATGGCGGATAAACATCGGCGCATCCCCGTCAGGGCTTCGCGCAGACCCGGGTCTGCACCTCTTCCGCACCCGGGTCTTGGTGGTGGGTACACCCGGGTCTTAAGCGGCTTTAAAAGCTGTTTTTGACAAAAGAAAAGCCTGTCTTGATGAAAAAAGAAGCCGTTTTAACATGTTTTGCACCTGTTTCCGGACGGTCTCTGTTTTTATCGTATAATTGATACACAGGATGTTATCGTTTTTAACTATGATAGTTGTGATAGATGAATGATAGGTCAAAACGGCAACTATCATTCCATAACATATTGGTTTAAACCGATATACAGGCAGAAATGATAGTATGATGGTTGTTTTTGCAAAAACATGTATGTAGTTAGTCCATATCGGTCGGTGGCGAAAACAGATGGAAACTTTATGATTTTGGTGCTGTAACCTTTGCTCTTATAGAGCGTGAGGATTGTTTTGTGATGATACTTTTTAACAAACGTGCATTAACTTTTAGATAAAGCGCATAGTGAATTTCTTTTTTCCTCTTGTCTTTATTTCTGAAATCAAGCAGAAAAAGTATGAAACCTACACACGATCATTTGGAAGAGATGTTGGACAAACTCGCTGCCTCCACACGTTCACCACGCGGGAGCTATTCTGCTGCCGAAAGTTGGAAGTTATTGGAGAAACGGGTTGTTTCTCCTCGGACGAAGCGACTGAAACTGTTCCGTCTGGCGGGGGGAATTGCCGCATCCGTCCTTCTTTGCCTTGCAAGCTGGTTTATCTATGATTGCCGGAAGCTGGCAACGATGCAAACAGTTTCAACGGGTGCAACCCTATCGGTAGTCACTTTGCCGGATCAGACGAAGGTGACGCTGAACCGCTATTCCTCTTTGACTTATCCGGATCGTTTCAAAGGGGATAGAAGGGTAGTTCAGTTGTTAGGAGAGGCTTATTTCGAAGTCGAAAAAGACGCTCGGCATCCTTTTATCGTGAAAGCGGAGCCGGTCGAGATTGAAGTGCTTGGAACACATTTCAATGTGGAAGCTTATCCCGCCGATTCAGAGGTAAGGACGACTCTGTTGGAAGGTTCCGTTGCTGTCAGTGCACCGGCTGTTTCCAGCCGGATTACGCTTTCTCCGGGAGAAAGCGCCATTTATGATCGAGCCGATAAAACACTCCGGGAAGAAAAAACAGAGAGAAATGATACGGCTGCCGGTTGGCGTGATGGACATTTTCATTTTGACTATCTGCCGTTGCGGGAGATTGTACGGGAGTTGTCAAATGCTTTTCAAATGGAAATCAGGATTACGGATAAAGATATAAAGGATTTTCGTATCAGGGCGCATTTTACCCAAGGCGAGAGTTTGGATCAGATACTTGATCTGCTTCAGTCTGCCGGTAATTTTAGTTATAAAAAGGTGAATGATACGATCGTGATCCATTCTAAACTTGACTAAGTCATGAATTATTACCTATTTTGTCTCCGCCGGCTCGTCCGGCTTGTTCTTTTATCATTATGGATCGTTTCTGGAATTGCGCCGCTCGCTGCTCAAGATCGGGCGGCGCGTCTGGATTTCCGAATCCGGCAGGCTGCACTGGACACTTTTGTCCGCCAATTAGAGGATTCCACTGGCTTCTCGTTTATTTATGGCGAAAAGGTACGGCTCTGGCAACCCGTCACCCTTGATGTCCGTCAGAAGACGATCGAGGAAATTTTGCAGTGTGCATTCGCTCAGGAGGCGGTAACATTTAAAATATCAGGATCGTATATCTTGTTAGGTGATAGGACTGTTTCCCGTAAATATACGATCAGTGGATATGTTACCGATTCTATATCGTCGGAAACGCTGATCGGTGCCAATATTCTGGAATCCGGTCATCATGCCGGGACTTCGACGAATCCTTTCGGGTTCTACAGCCTCACCTTGCCGGAAGGAGAGACCGGCCTTTTCTTTTCGTATTTAGGATATGAAACCAAGCATTGCCGTTTCCTGTTAAGCCGGGATAGTGTGATGAACATCCATCTCCGGGCTAACAACCAGTTGGCGGAAATTGTCGTTCTTTCTGATAAAAAAGAGACAGGTATCCGGGCAACGGCCATGAGCACATTAGATATTCCGATGACGCAGATCAAGAATACTCCGGCCATCTTGGGGGAGGCCGATATCCTCAAAACGATCCAGTTGATGCCCGGTGTACAGGCTGGAACGGAAGGTTTTAGCGGATTGTATGTACGGGGTGGCGGACCGGATCAGAATCTGATCCTTTTGGACGGCATCCCCATCTATAATGCCGACCACATGTTAGGTGTGTTCTCCATTTTCACCCCGGAAGCGATGAAAAAGGTCACGCTTTTCAAAGGGTCGTTTCCCGCCCGTTACGGTGGCCGTTTGTCTTCTATAGTGGACATCCGGACAAACGACGGCGATATGCAGAAATACCACGGTACGGTCAGTATCGGGTTGTTGACCAGTAAGCTGCATATTGAAGGACCGATCCTGAAAGATAAAACATCCTTTTGTCTGACCGGTCGCCGTACCTATTTGGATCTGGTGGCAAGGCCGTTTCTGCCGGAGGATAAGAAATTCAATTATTATTTTTATGATATCAATGCTAAAATGAACCACAAGTTTTCCGACCGCAGTCGCTTGTTCCTTGGTTTCTACAAGGGGAAAGATCATTATGATTATAAGCAGGACAAGGAATATGACGGCTATTCGAATAACTATGGTACAAGTATGTTTTTCTACAATAGCCGGATTGATTTCAACTGGGGGAACATGATTGCCGCCGGACGGTGGAATTATGTATTCAACAACCAATTATTCAGCAATACGACCATTGCATACAACCAGTACCGGATGAGCATGGCGGACGCTTATCGGAAAGATATCGTCGAGACGGACAAGGACGGTAATCCGATAATCGATAAGAACGAATCGTATGTCTATAATTCCGATTACCGTTCCGGCATACACGATTGTAGTTTTCGTACGGATTTCGATTATATGCCTGTTCCTGACCATCATGTCAAGTTCGGGGTTACCTATCTGTACCATACGTTTCGTCCGGAGGTGACGACTTCGCGTGTGAAAGAAGCAGCAAACGGCCAGACAACACAGGATACCGTTTACAATGATTCTTCGAGCAGCTACCTACATGGGCACGAGTTTTCGTTTTATGCCGAAGACAATGCCGATATCGGTGACCGTCTGAGCCTGAATGCCGGCATTCACCTTTCCTTGTTTTCCACACAAGGGAAAGGCTATCTGTCGGCACAACCTCGTCTTTCTGCCCGTTATCGCTGTCATGACGGTTTTGCGTTAAAGGCCTCCTTTACACAGATGGAACAGTATGTACATCTGTTGTCATCTTCACCGATTTCGTTGCCGACAGATTTGTGGGTTCCGGTTACTAAAAACATTCGACCGATGCGTTCCTACCAATATGCTGTCGGCGGTTATTATACAGGTGTGAGAGGGTGGGAGTTTTCTTTGGAAAGTTATTATAAGGATATGTATAATGTATTGGAATACCAGGATGGCGCCACTTTCTTCGGTTCATCCGGAGGATGGCAGGAAAAGGTGGAGATGGGCCGGGGACGTTCGTTCGGTGTGGAGATTTTAGCCCAAAGAACCATCGGGAAAACAACGGGCTGGTTAGGATATACGATTGCCAAGAGCGATCGTCAGTTTAAGGATGGGACGGTCAATAACGGCGAGCGTTTCCCTTATAAATATGATCGTCGCCACAACATTAACCTCTGTGTGAACCATACTTTCAGTAAGAAGACGGATGTAGGGATCACCTGGATTTTCAATACGGGCGGGACGGCTACGGTTGCCGAACAGCGTACCGGGACGGCATTCGGTAACTTGATCGACTACATTTCCCATCGCAACAATTACCGTCTTCCTGTCAGTCACCGGTTAAATCTGAGTATCAATTTCCATAAGAGACTCCGCCGGGGCATGCAGACCTGGAATATTTCTATCTATAACGCTTATAATGCCATGACTCCGAGTCTTGTCTATAAGGAAGAAGAATATATCGGAGTAGAGTATATTAAACCGGACGGTAGCTACGACACAACTTGGAAACGGAAAACGAGGTTGATAAAACAGACGCTTTTGCCTTGTGTCCCTTCGATTACTTATACATACCGGTTCTAATGAAAAGGAGTAGAATATGAAAAAGAATTTATCCATATTATTCATGCTGGTTTTCATGTTGTTGCCGGCTTGTGAGAATGAACTACCATACATGGACAAGCCGCAAGCTCCGCAACTTCTGATGAATGCTTTTCTTGAAGCCGAGAAGGAAGAAAACGGTGTTTTTTTGTGCATAATAGATGCCGACGGGCAACAGATAGATCGTGTTTCCAATGGTTTCATTGTAGTATATGTCAATGGTGAGAAGACCGAAACGGCGCAAGTAGAAAAGCTCTATGGTTCTTTCAATGCTCCTAATTGCACATTGAAAACTCTTTTCCGCCCCGGTGACCATATTCGCTTGGAAGCGACGGCCGAAGGCGGACAATACCGAGCCGACTGTGAGGTGGAAATCCCGTTGCCGATCGAGGAAACCATCCGGGTGGATACGCTCCGTACGCAATTGAGGGGTAGTTCCGGTATGAAGGACTGCATGCAATACAAAATAACGATTTGTGACCGTCCGGACGAGAAAAACTATTATCGTCTTGTAATCGAAGAAAATATATACCGGATCTCATCGGAAGATGGCGTCAGGTACGGTCCCTTTACCTCTTGCCCCGAAATTATCAACCAAGAGGATCTCGTTTTGACCGATGGGCATCTTACGACTGCCGACGACGACAAATTCGGCATTCTGGATTTGGCTGTCCGTAACCTTGGCAATGTTTTCACGGATGGTCGTTTTGAAAATGGTTCGTATACCCTTAAAGTTTACACCTCTATCCCATATATTAGCGGGATAAATGGAAAAGACCATAATTATTTGGATGTTACGGTTCGCTTATTGAGTATATCGCAATCTTATTATCGTTATTTGCGTGCGATGAACTGCCTGAATTCCGAAGATTATAACGAAACTTTTATGGAGCCGGTCATCGTCCCTCAAAACGTATCGGGCGGTTTGGGCTTTGTCGGAACTTCCTCCGAACAGCGGATAATCTTGCGGATGATCGATCGGATGCCTTTATAGTGACATATTAAGGTAGTCTGCCGCACCAAATCTGGAAATTTGAACCGGCTTCGATCCGGCGGAAGAAATATTTTGTAGCTGTTGCCCTTGATAATGATTTGTTAGGCCTGTAAAGTGAATTATTTTTAATACATTTGCCCTTCGTTATATATAAAGGATTTATGGTTTTGGATTTATGAGCTATCGTTAGATGCATGGATTCGAAATCATAGGTTATAAATCATAGAAGATTATGAAAGGTATTGTTTTAGCAGGAGGATCCGGTACGCGTTTGTATCCGATAACCAAAGGGGTTTCAAAACAGTTATTGCCTATTTATGATAAGCCGATGATCTATTATCCGGTGTCTGTATTGATGTTGGCGGGAATACGTGAGATATTGGTGATTTCTACACCGCAGGATCTTCCCGGTTTTCGTCGTTTGTTGGGAGACGGTTCCGATTATGGTGTCTGTTTCGAGTATGCCGAACAACCTTCGCCGGATGGATTGGCACAGGCTTTTTTGATTGGGGAGGAGTTTATCGGAAATGATTCCGTTTGTTTGGTGTTGGGTGACAATATCTTTTACGGACAGAGTTTTACCGCGATGTTGCAGGGGGCTGTGGCAAATGCTGAAAACGAACGGAAAGCAACAGTCTTCGGTTATTACGTCAATGATCCGGAACGCTACGGCGTGGCCGAGTTCGACGAGGCGGGAAATGTGTTGAGCATTGAGGAAAAACCGGTATGCCCGAAATCGAATTATGCGGTTGTCGGTCTTTATTTCTACCCGAATAAAGTGGTGGACGTTGCTAAACAGATTAAACCTTCCGCCCGTGGCGAACTGGAGATTACGACTGTCAACCAGGAATTCCTAAAGGATGGCGAATTGAAAGTTCAACTATTAGGACGTGGTTTCGCATGGCTTGATACCGGTACGCACGATTCTCTTTCCGAAGCCTCTACTTTCGTTGAGGTGATAGAGAAACGGCAAGGATTGAAAATAGCTTGTTTGGAAGAAATTGCTTATCGGAACGGCTGGATCGATGCGGAAAGGTTGAGGCAGATAGCCATTCCGATGCGAAAGAACCAATATGGACAATATCTGCTGAATATGGTAAAAGGAGAGAATGAATAAGGATAGTAAAATATTTGTAGCAGGTCATCGGGGACTGGTCGGTTCCGCGATTTTGAAAAACCTGAAGTCAAAGGGTTACACAAACTTTGTCCTACGTACGCATGCGGAACTGGATTTGACAGACCAACAGGTAGTTCATGATTTTTTTGCGGCCGAGAAGCCGGAATATGTGTTTCTGTCGGCGGCCCATGTCGGCGGGATTATGGCGAACAGCCGTTACCGGGCCGACTTTATTTATCAAAATCTGATGATTCAGAACAATGTGATTCATGCCTCTTATCTGAATGAGGTAAAGAAACTCCTGTTCTTGGGAAGTACTTGCATTTATCCGGGAAATGCCCCGCAACCGATGGCGGAAGATTGCTTGCTCACTTCGCCTCTTGAATATACGAATGAACCTTATGCGATTGCCAAAATCGCCGGGATCAAGATGTGCGAAAGCTATAACCTGCAATACGGGACTAACTATATCGCAGTGATGCCGACTAATCTGTATGGCCCGAATGATAATTTCAATTTGGAGACTTCCCATGTGTTACCTGCCATGATTCGTAAAATACATCTGGGTAAATGTCTTTCTGAAGGGGATTGGGATTCCGTGCGGAAGGATCTGAATGCACGTCCGGTTGAAAATGTGTCCGGTGATGCTTCCGAATCTGAGATATCGGATATTCTTGTCAAGTACGGTGTTTATCCTGGTAAAGTGGAATTGTGGGGTACAGGCGAACCGCTCCGTGAGTTTCTTTGGAGCGAGGAGATGGCGGATGCTTCCGTTTATGTAATGGAGAAGGTTGATTTTGCTGATGTTCGCCCTGTTGCCGGAGATATCCGGAATACACATATTAATATAGGTACGGGAAAAGAACTTTCTATTCGTAAAGTAGCTTTTCTAATTCGTGAAAAGGTTGGTTTTACAGGTGATATCGTATTTGATTCGTCCAAACCGGATGGTACGATGCGCAAACTGACAGATGTCACGAAATTGCACGCCTTGGGTTGGCATCATACGATTGAAGTGGACGAAGGTGTTGAACGCCTTTATAAGTGGTACTTGGAAGATTAAAATTGATAATTAAAAATAAAAAAAGGAAGATGTCGTATCTTTCGTTTAATAATGATGAGTAAAGTTGCTTTAATAACAGGAATAACAGGACAGGACGGGGCTTACTTGGCCGAATATCTGATCAAGAAAGGATATGTCGTACACGGTCTCAAGCGGCGGTCGTCTATGTTTAATACGGATCGTATTGATCATCTTTATCAGGATCCGCATGTGGAAAATCGTAATCTGATCTTGCATTATGGTGATCTGACCGACAGTTTGAACCTGACTCGTATCATCGGTGAGACACAGCCGGATGAAATCTATAATCTCGCGGCCATGAGTCATGTGAAAGTGAGTTTCGATACTCCTGAATATACGGCTAATGCCGATGGCTTGGGGGTTTTGCGTATCTTGGAAGCGGTTCGTCTGCTGAACCTGATCCCCAAGACACGTATTTACCAGGCTTCTACATCCGAACTTTACGGCTTGGTGCAGGAAGTTCCGCAGAAAGAAACGACTCCTTTTTATCCGAGAAGTCCGTATGCCGTGGCCAAACTTTACGGTTACTGGATTACGGTGAACTATCGTGAAGCTTATAAAATGCATGCATCGAACGGTATTTTGTTCAACCATGAGTCTCCTTTGCGAGGAGAAACTTTCGTAACCCGTAAAGTGACGCGGGCAGTCTCCCGTATTGCTTTAGGCATGCAGAAAAAAGTTTATATGGGGAACCTTTCTTCCAAGCGAGACTGGGGACATGCAAAAGACTATGTCCGTGCGATGTATGCCATTCTCCAGCAAGACGAGCCGTCCGATTATGTCATTGCGACGGGGATTACGACAACCATCCGGGATTTTTTGAAAATGGCGTTTGCTGAGATAGGTGTGGAAATTGTTTTTAAAGGAGAACATGTAAATGAGGTTGCTGTTTTAAACTATATTGACGAAAGAATGTTTATTGAAAGGGTCGGCGAAGCTTATCTTGATAATTTTAAGAAACGGATTGGAGATGAGGTTGTTGGTGTCGATCCTCAGTATTTTCGTCCGACTGAAGTTGATTTGCTTATCGGCGATGCGACAAAGGCACGTACCTGTTTGGGATGGGAACCAAAGTACGATTTGGCTGCTTTGGTAGAGGATATGATGTTGAATGATATCAAGTTGATGAAGAAAGAATCGTATCTTAGAAAAGGGGGGTATGAAATATTGAATTATTTCGAATAAAATCGAACTTTTATTGTTTTTATTTGTTATAATTAGAAAAAGAGTTAATTTTGCAATATATTTGAGCATAATTATAGGTAATTGATTGTTTAATTAAAATGTTGATGAATATGAAGACTAAAGTATTACTTTTAGCTTTGTTGTCAGGTTTTGTTTTCTCTGTGTCTGCACAGGAATTTAAACCGCAGGTTGGATTTAGTAATGAAGCTGGTTATAAAACAAACTTCAAGAAAAACAAGGCAAAAGACAACTGGTTTATTTCTATTGCCGGTGGGGCAAGTGTTTTATTCGGTGATCAGAATGGCGAAGCCGATTTTAAAAATCGTTTGAATTTTGCTCCTCAGTTCTCTGTCGGTAAATGGTTTAATCCGTATTTGGCTCTGCGTCTCCAGTTGAATGGGGGTGTGTTGCACGGGTTTGTAGGTGATAATGCTCAATTGATGCAACATAATAAATATATGGCTGCTCATGCCGATTTATTGTGGGATGTGACTAATTTTTGGGCTCCTTATAATGAAAAGAAAGTATTCCGTTTGATCCCTTGGGTCGGTATTGGATACGCACAGCGTTTCAAAACTACGGAATCAGCTGAATTTGCAAGAACAGAATCTCCTACGGTAAACTTCGGTATTTTGACTGCATTCCGTTTGAGCAAACGTGTAGATTTGAATATTGAAGTACAGGGCTCATTATTGAATGAAGAGTTCAACCGTGTTTCCATGTATCATCTGACTGACGGTATCGGCCAGTTGAGCGCAGGTTTGACTTTCAAACTGGGTAAGACTGATTTCGAAGTTTTGGAACCGATGGATTACGCTTTGTTGAACGACTTGAATGGTCAGATCAATGCTTTGCGTGCTGAAAACGACGAATTGAGCAAACGTCCGGTTTCTTGTCCTGAATGCCCGGAAGCAGTAACTAACGTTGTGAATAACTATGTGGACAATGTGGTTTATTTCCGTCTCAACAGTGCCAAGATCGATAAGAACCAGCAGATCAATATTTACAATACGGCCGAATTTGTAAAAGAGAACAATGCTCCTATCAAGGTTATTGGCTATGCTGACAAAAAAACAGGTACAAGTACATATAATATGCAACTTTCTGAAAAACGTGCAAAAGCTGTTGCTAAGGAATTGATCGAGAAATACGGCGTTTCCTCTAATCAGATCACAATCGAATATCGTGGCTCTGATGAACAGCCGTATAGCGAAAACAATTGGAACCGTGTCGTTATCATGCGTGCAAATAAATAATACGGATTTATTTTGAAATGACCCCCTAAAAAATGGGGTGGTTAAACATTATCCAGTTATAGAAAGAGTCCGGTATTGTACCGGACTCTTTCCTTTTAACCGGGGCCTGATTCTTTTATTGTTATAATAATCTATACATTCTTCCAAAGCCTTTGTGAAGTCTTCCTGCTCTTCAAGCCTTTTCCGATATCCGAAGTATTGGTGTTCAATTTCCACAGCCTTATTTTTTTGCTCGGAAATAATGCTTATATTTGTATAATTTTAGTGCATTGTTATGGAGCTGAACAAAAAACATGGTTATCTGATTCAATGGCTGATAGGCGTTGGGGATCTGGTCGTCCTGAACCTGATTTTCTTTTTTGTATATTACGGGTTGAATCATTTATATACGTCGGCTATCTCCGGAAGCCTGCGGGAAGTTGTGCTTTTGCTGAATTTCTGTTATTTCTTCTCCCTCTATTTTGTTCCGTTGCAGTTGCACTTGTCCATTGTCTTTATTGACAAGATTGTACAGAGGGCGTTCCTTTTGGTTACGATTATGATTTTCCTGTTTGCCACCTGTCTGGTTTTCTTGAATGTCGGGGATGTGTTGGCAACTTTTCTGTTGATTTATTACATTGTTGCGGTTGTTATATTTTCTTTGTGGCGTGTTATCGTACGCGTGACGTTGAAGATGTATCGCCGGAAAGGATATAACTTTAAGAAGATCGTGATTGTCGGGGCTGGAAAGAACGGGATGGAGCTGTATCGGGTGATGAAGGACGATTTGTCGTACGGTTTCAATATCCTGGGGTTCTTCGATGATAATCTGTCTTTAAAATCTGTTTTGCCGAATTATTTGGGAATGACGAGTGAGATGGAAAGTTTTGTGCTGGCAAATGATGTCGATGAAATTTATTGTACTTTGCCTGGTACAAATGATGAAAAGATCGTACGTTTACTGAATTTTGCGGAAAAACATATGATTCGTTTTTATATCGTGCCGGAATTTTATCGAAACTTGAAGAAGAGCTTGGTAATGGAGGTTTTGGAGTCTATCCCTTTGATGACTGTTCGCCGTGAGCCTTTGCAGGCCGCTTACAACCGAGCGTTGAAGCGTACGTTTGATATTATTTTTTCGATTATTATTTTGGTGACTATATTCCCGGTATTATATGTCGTGGCCGGCATCATGATCAAGCTCAGTTCCCCAGGACCAATCTTGTTCAAGCAAAAAAGAACAGGGTTGTACGGGCAGGATTTCAGATGTTATAAGTTTCGAACGATGAAGGTCAATGCACAGGCAGACTCCTTGCAGGCTGTTAAAAATGACCCGCGTAAGACGAAGGTAGGAAATTTTCTTCGTCGGACGAACCTGGACGAGTTTCCCCAGTTTATCAATGTGTTGAGAGGAGAAATGTCGGTTGTGGGACCGCGTCCCCATATGCTGAAACATACCGAACAATACTCAGCGCTGATTGATAAGTACATGGTCCGTCATTTGGTTAAGCCTGGGGTGACAGGTTGGGCACAGGTGACAGGATACAGGGGAGAAACGAAAACGTTGGAACAAATGGAAGGCCGCGTGAAACGAGATGTTTGGTATATCGAGAACTGGTCTTTCTTCTTGGATCTTAAGATTATAGTAGTAACAGTCCTTAATATGTTTAAAGGAGAAAAGAACGCTTACTAATCATTAAATTGCACACTTTTAAAATATATGTGTAATTAAGTGTTGAATTTATGTTATCTTTGTACCCGATGGGAAGGATTATAGCAATTGATTATGGCCGGAAACGTACCGGACTTGCCGTTACGGACACCTTGCAGATGATAGCAAACGGATTGACGACCGTACCGAGCGGCGAACTGACAAAGTTTCTGGTTGATTATGTTTCGCATGAATCTGTTGAACGCTTTGTAGTTGGACTTCCTAAACAAATGAACAACGAACCTTCAGAAAATATGAAATACGTGGAGGCTTTTGTAACGCATTTGAAGCGGACCATTCCGACCATTCCGGTAGAGTATTATGACGAACGATTTACTTCCGTTTTGGCACATAAGGCAATGCTGGATGGAGGATTGAAGAAAAAGAAGAGGCAGAATAAAGGGCTGGTGGATGAGATCAGTGCCGTTATTATCTTGCAATCATATTTGGAAAATAAGAAATATCAGTTATAAAAGTTATGATTTTACCAGTATATTTATACGGACAGCCTGTGCTAAGAAAAGAGGCTGAGGAAGTTCCGATGGACTATCCGGACCTGAAACAATTGGTCGCCAATATGTTTGAAACGATGTATAATGCCGATGGCGTAGGATTGGCTGCTCCACAGGTCGGTTTGTCATTGCGTCTTTTGGTAATTGATGCCGATGTGATGGGGGATGATTTTCCCGAATGTAAGGGGTTCAAGCGTGCGATGATCAATCCTGTTTTCCTTGAAAAAAGCGAAGAAGAAGTTGCGATGGAGGAAGGTTGTCTGAGCTTGCCCGGGGTACATGAGAAAGTGTCCCGTTCGATAAAAGTGTGTGTGAAATATTTGGATGAAGATTTGATAGAGCATGAAGAAACAGTGGAAGGATTTGCAGCCCGTGTCGTGCAACACGAGTGCGAACATTTGGATGGTCATGTTTTTATCGACAATATTTCCGGGATTCGTCGGCAGTTGAATAAAAGCAAATTAAATAGTATTATTAAAGGTGCAGCCCGTTGCTCATATAAGGCAAAAGCGGTTGGTAAGTAATAAGAACTCTATTAATTAATCAGTATGACAGATTTAAGTAAAAACATTCAGGCCCTCAGGGAAAAGAAAGCCGTCGTTGAGATGGGTGGAGGCGAGGCTGCTATCGAAAAGCAGATCGCGATGGGTAAATTGACTGCCCGTGATCGTATTCTATCCTTGTTGGACAAAAATTCTTTCCATGAATATGACCTGTTCGTGAAGCATGATGGTCGTGATTTCGGTATGGATAAGAAGGATTTACCAGGTGATGGTGTGGTTACGGGTACAGGTACGATTTTCGGTGCTCCGGTTTGTATCTATGCGCAAGACTTTACAGTTGCCGGTGGTTCGTTGGGCTTGCAGCATGCACGTAAGATCACGAAGATCATGGATCATGCTCTGAAAATGAAATGTCCGATTATTGGTATCAACGACTCGGGTGGTGCGCGTATTCAGGAAGGTGTAGGTGCATTGGCGGGTTATGGTGAAATATTCTATCGTAATACAATTGCTTCCGGTGTTATTCCTCAAATTTCTTTGATTTTGGGACCCTGTGCCGGTGGTGCTGTATATTCTCCGGCTTTGACGGACTTCGTGTTTGTAGTAGAAAACATTTCCAAAATGTTTATTACTGGTCCGAATGTGATCAAGACCGTGTTGGGCGAAGATATTTCTATGGAAGATCTGGGCGGTGCACGTGTTCATGCGGAAACAACCGGTAACGCTCATTTCTATGCACAGAGCGAGCAGGGATGTTTTGAACAGGTAAAACGTTTGGTTAGCTTTATCCCGTGGAATAATCAGGAACGTGCGAAAGTAGTAGAACCGAAGGAGCCGGCTGCGAGAATGAACATCGAAGAAGTGGTTCCGGCAGATCCGAAACAGCCGTATGACGTGCGCAACGTCATCAAATGTATCGTGGACGATTCCGACTTTTTGGAAGTGCAAGAGTTGTGGGCCGCTAATATTGTGATCGGTTTCGGTCGCATGGGGGGTGAAACTGTCGGTTTCGTTGCCAATCAGCCGATGGTATTGGCTGGTGTGCTGGATTGTGACAGTGCTGATAAAGCTGCACGTTTTATTCGTTTCTGCGATTCTTTCAATATTCCTATTATCACGTTGGAAGATATGCCGGGTTATTTGCCGGGTGTTGACCAGGAACATGCTGGTGTGATCCGTCACGGCGCGAAAGTATTGTATGCTTATTCCGAAGCGACAGTTCCTAAGATCACGGTTATTCTGCGTAAGGCTTATGGTGGTGGTTATATCGCCATGAATTCACGCCATTTAGGTGCGGATTTTATGTTTGCATGGCCGAGTGCGGAAATTGCGGTGATGGGGCCGGAAGGTGCAGCCAACATTATCTTCCGTAAAGAGATTATGGAAGCTGAAGACCAGAATGCAATGCGTCAGGAAAAGGTAAAAGAATATATCGAGAAGTTTGCGAATCCTTATGTGGCAGCCTCCAAAGGATTTATTGATTCTGTTATCGAACCGAAAGAAACACGTTCATTGCTGCTTCACGCGTTAAAACTTTCTGTATTGAAAGAGGAATACAGACCGGCTAAGAAGCACGGATTGCCTCCGTTCTAATTAACGCTGTTAAAACTTTTGAATATGGAAAAGAAAGAGAACGAGTATGTGGATTTTGTAGTAACGGCTCGCAAATACAAGACGATGCTGACTGCAAAATATAAGAACCGTAAAATGTGGCATAAGCCTTTTGTCGGTGATGTGATTTCTCATCTTCCCGGAACGATCGTTAAAGTGGAAGTACGACAAGGGCAGGAGGTCGAAGCTGGTCAGTTGCTTTTGATCCATCAGGCGATGAAGATGTACAACCGGGTGGTAGCTCCCGTTGCTGGTACGATTGTCGAGTTGGGTGTAACAGAAGGTGATAAGATCCCTAAGGACCATTTGATGGTCAAGATTCAGCCGAAGTAAATTGTAGAAGTAAGCAAATATAAAAAGCTTTCACACTGTTTTGCAGTCCGTGAAAGCTTTTTTTATCAGGGCAACCGTACCAAAAATTGCTATCCGGGATCACCTCTCTTCTTTCATGAAAATTTCGCAAACCAACTATCATACTATCATATCCGGTTGTTAACTGTTGTTTCACAATGTGTTAAGGTATGATAGTTGCTGTTTTCTACTATCATGCATCTATCATGCTTTTTACATGATTGTTCATTTATGTAGCTGACAATATGCTGTTTATGTTTACATAGGCAAGAATAGCCATCGACAAAACAGGGGCGTTTTTAAACATAAAACGACCTTTTTCGCCGGATAAGATGCAAAAACGAGGCATAAAAGTACCTCCAACATGGCAGATAAACATCCCCGCATCCCCGGAAAGGTATCGCGCAGACCCGGGTCTGCACCTCTCCCGCACCCGGGTCTTGGTGGTGGGTACACCCAGGTATCAAGCAGCTTTAAAAGCTGTTTTTGACAAAAGAAAAGCCTGTCTTGATGGAAAAAGAAGCCGTTTTAACATGTTTTGCACCTGTTTCCGGACGGTCCCTGTTTTTATCGTATAATTGATACACAGGGTATTATCGTTTTTTACCATGATAGTTATGATAGATGAATGATAGTTCAAAACGGCAACTATCATTCCATAACATATTGGTTTGAAACAATATACAGACGGATATGATAGTATGATAGTTGGTTTTGCAAAAACATGTATGTAGTTAGTCCGTATCGGTCGGTGGCGAAAACAGATGGACGCTTTATGATTTTGGTGCGGTTGCCCTGCTTTTTTTATAGATTGGTTTTAACGGCTAAAATTATTTATTTACTTTTGCGACCGATCAATGTTGAATATTTTTGTACATAGATGAAGAAAGCGATTCTTTTATTTATATTCCAGTTGTGTTCGTTAGCCATGTTTGCACAAATTAATACAGATCGTGTGTTGACTATCGGACGTAACGCTTTGTATTTTGAGGACTATGTTCTTTCAATACAATATTTCAATCAGGTTATTAAGTCGAAACCTTGGTTGGCCGAACCTTATTTCTACCGTGCTGTGGCAAAAATCAATCTGGACGATCATAAAGGAGCTGAAGAAGACTGTACGCTTTGTCTTGAGCGGAATCCTTTTCTGGTACAGGCTTATTACGCACGTGGTATTGCTCGGCAGAGCCAGGAGAAATTCAACGAAGCAATCGAAGATTACAGAAAGGGGTTGGAGTTTAAGGCGGAAGATCGGCAAATGCTGGTGAATATGGCGGTTGCCAATATCCAGAAGAAAGATTTTAAGGAGGCCGAAAAGATATTTGAAGAATTGATGACGGCCCATCCCAAGTATTCCATGAATTATTTGACGCGTGGTGCGATGTATAGTGAGAAGGGTGATACGGTCAAGGCACTTGCCGACTATGATAGGGCGATCAGCATGGATCCTTATTATGCTCCTGCCTATGGAAACCGGGCGATCCTGCATTACCAGATGAATAATCTGGAAGACGCGCTTGTCGATCTGAACGAGGCTATTCGCTTGAATACTCGTGAGAGTGGTTACTATATCAATAGAGGTTTGGTTCGTTATCAGTTAAAAGATTTGCGTGGTGCTATGGCAGATTACGATCAGGTGGTCGGCATGGACAGCCATAACCTGATAGCGCGCTTTAACCGAGGATTACTCCGGGCCCAGATCGGCGATAATAACCGGGCTATCGAAGATTTTGATGTTGTGATCGAGATTGAACCGGATAATTATATGGCTTATTACAACCGTGCGTTGTTGCGTTACGAGACAGGGAATTATCAAGGTTCCGTATATGATTTCGATGTTGTGTTGCAGGAGTATCCGAACTTTGTGGCGGGTTATTACAGCCGTGCGGAGGTGAAACGGAAAATGCATGACGAGGTAGGCGCTGACCGTGATTATTGGACAGCCTATAATATGGAGCAGAAAAAGAAGAACGGAAACAACATTGCGGGGAATACAGTCGCTTCCCAAAATGGCAACAATGCCGGTACGCAATCGGTTGATCCGGTATCGAAAGATGAAAATACGCGGGAGCAGTCGGATAAGAATATAGATAAGTTCAACCGTCTTGTCGTGTATGATGAAGAAGAGGTACGTAAGACAAAGTATAATAGTGAAATTCGCGGACGTGTACAGGATCGTAATGTCCGTGTGGATTTGGAACCGATGTTTGTTTTGACCTATTATGAAAAAGTTGATCCGGTGAAAAAGCTGGTTTATTATGATAAGATGGTGGAGGTCTACAATGCTCGTCAGGTATTGGAGCGTAAGTTGCGTATCACAAACGAGGAAGCTGCCCTTACGGAAGATCAGGTTGCTATACATTTCGCCTCTATCGATAACTTCTCGGCACGGATAGCACAGAACCCAAGTGATGTGGATGCCTATTTTGGGCGAGCTTTGGACTTTATGCTTGTGCAGGATTTTGCAGAAGCGATAAAGGATTATACGAGGGTGATCGAACTGGATCCGAATTTTGCTATGGCTTATTTCAATCGGGCTGTCGTTCGGTATAAGCAACTTGACTATAATATGTCGCAGGCTGCCAGTTCACAAAATGATTTTTCTTCCATGAGCATGAATCTTAAGATGGGTAAGAACCCGGCGGTTGTCCGTACGCCAACCTCCGATCCGGTTTCTGCATCTCTGAAAGACAATAAGCGAGCTTATGAGCATGAAATGATTACACGTGATTATGACATGGTAATCAAATTGAATCCGGGTTTCGTATATGCTTATTTCAATCGTGGAAACTTGCGTTGTGCACAACGCGATTTCCGTGCAGCCATTCAGGATTATAGTGAGGCAATCCAGCGTGATCCTGAATTTGCAGAGGCTTATTTTAACCGTGGATTGGCACGTCTTTCGCAAGGTGATGCCAATCGAGGGATCGCTGATTTGAGTAAAGCAGGGGAGCTGGGGATCATCAATGCTTACAGTATCATCAAACGTATGACAAGCAATTGAGGAGGTTTGTTGTGAAAATATCTTGAAAACAACTCGAAATCCTTCCGGCAAGTGTTTTCTGAGCAGTTGTTTATGAAGTTGTATGTTTGCTTTTTTACTCCCACATGGCAAGCTGTCTGTGGTTTGGTTGGATATCCAAGTCAAAGTTGACTTGGGGGGTGTGGCAAAGAAACAATATGCTCCGATTGCGGCCAACTTGTTGATCAGGAAATCATGCAAGCTGCATCCTATTTTTTGGACTGACCCGAAAAAATCTTTTTGATAAATAAAAAAACACTCTTGATTATCATTTATTTATCTGATAATCAAAGAGTGCTTTTGGGAGAGCGGTAGGCGAGGCTCGAACTCGTGACCCTCAGCTTGGGAAGCTGATGCTCTACCAACTGAGCTACTACCGCGTTTCATGTTGCAAATATATACAATTATTTTATTTTTTAGTACCTTTGGCACAAAAAATTGAAATAATATATAGAAATGGAAAAACTTACGCTGATTAAGGTGGGAGGAAAGATTGTGGAAGAAGAAGAAACACTCTGCAATTTGTTGAACGATTTCTCGCGTGTGGAAGGGTATAAAGTACTGGTTCACGGGGGTGGACGTTCTGCTACAAAACTTGCTGCACAGTTGGGGATCGAGAGTAAGATGGTTGGTGGTCGCCGGATCACAGATGCAGATATGTTGAAAGTGGTAACAATGGTTTACGGAGGACTGGTCAATAAGAATATTGTCGCAGGTCTTCAGGCTTTAGGTATAAATGCATTGGGGATGACTGGGGCAGATATGAATCTGATGCGGTCGGACAAACGTCCGGTGGGAGAGGTTGACTACGGTTTTGTCGGTGATGTGAAAGAGGTGAATGCAGATCTGTTGGCATCTTTGATTCATCAGGGAGTTGTCCCTGTATTGGCTCCTCTTACACATGATAAACAAGGACATATGTTAAATACCAATGCTGATACGATCGCAGGCGAAGCTGCCAAAGCTCTGGCAAAACATTTTGAAGTGACTTTGATGTTCTGTTTTGAAAAGAAAGGGGTTTTGAAGGATGAGAATGATGATGAAAGTGTGATACCTGAAATAGACCGTACGGCTTTCAAACGGTATGTGGAAGCAGGTGTGATTCAAGGGGGAATGATTCCTAAGCTCGAAAATTCGTTTCAGGCGATCAATGCCGGGGTTAAGCAGGTGATTATAACACAGGCTTCGGATATTCATTTGAGAAAAGGTACACGTGTCTTTTAATGACTCCGAACATTTAAATATTGAAGGGGGAACTTGGGAGAGTTCCCCCTTTTCTGTTACCTTTGCTTTGTGTAACAAAAAGACGATGGAAAATAGGAAAATAATAGTGAATATTCGGAACGTCGTCACGCGTTTGCCGGAATTGCGTTTTGAAGAACCTCTTAATTGGATAATAGAAGAGGGACAGCAATGGGCTGTAATTGGTCCGAACGGTGCAGGCAAAACATTGATTGCCGATGTTATGCAGTGTAAATTTGCACTGAAGGAAGGAGAAGTTTCTTTCGGATGCGAGTGGAATAACAGTCTGGTGAAAAGCATCGCATTTAGGGATATTTATTCTTTGGCCGACTACCGTAATTCTTATTATCAGCAACGCTGGCATTCGACTGAAACAGACGAGGTTCCTACAATAGAAGATATATTAAATGAAGATGCAGAAGCGGAAGATTATGATAAAGTGTTATCTTTGTTCGACATGGAAGAGCTTTTGTCGAAGAAACTGATCTTTTTGTCCAGTGGCGAATTGAGAAAATTTTTGATTATCCGTACATTATTGAAGCATCCCCGTGTCTTGATACTGGATAATCCGTTTATTGGGTTAGACGCTTCTTCAAGAAATGTTTTGGTGGAGATGTTGCGGCAAATGGCGAAGTTGAAAGGTGTACAGGTGGTTTTACTGCTTTCCAATCCGGATGATATACCCGAAATGATTACACATGTTTTACCGGTCAAACAGCGTAGATGCCTTCCGGTTTATAGCCGCAAGGAATTCCTGAAGCAAACGGATATGATTGCCGATTTGTTTTCTTTCGAAGGAAAAGGTGATCCCATATCGAGCAGATCGTTTTCGCTTCCCGTTGAGGAGCAGAAAGAACCTTCTACCCATCTCGTTACCTTTAGGATGGAACACATTTCGATCAAATATGGCAACCGTACGATCTTGAAAGAACTGGATTGGGAAGTGAAAAACGGGGAGAAGTGGGCGTTGTTTGGTCCTAATGGGGCTGGCAAATCGACTTTACTGAGTTTGGTTTATGCCGATAATCCGCAATCGTATGCCAATACGCTTTATCTTTTTGATCGCAAGCGCGGTTCGGGAGAAAGTATCTGGGATATAAAGAAACGTATTGGGTATGTTTCTCCGGAAATGCATCTTTTCTATAGGGAGAATGTGCCAGTGTTGAATATCGTTGGTTCTGGCTTTTTTGACTCGATTGGGCTGTTTAGGAAATGTACGGAGCGGCAGTTACAGGTCGCTTTGGCCTGGATGCGTGTGTTTGGTATTGAAGAGTTGAAAGAACGTTCTTTCCTTACGCTTTCTTCCGGTGAACAACGGTTGGTACTTTTGGCGCGTACGTTTGTTAAAGATCCGGACCTGATTATTCTGGACGAACCGTTGCACGGATTGGATGTGAGCAATAAGAAGAGGGTGGCTGCCATTATCGAGCAATTCTGTTCGCGTCCGGGGAAGACACTGGTCTATGTTACGCACTATCCGCATGAATTACCGGACTGTGTGGATAAACGTTTTGAATTGGTTAAACACGTTTAAGGATTTGTCTGATGAAATATAAATTTATAGCCTTTTGGCTGATCGTTTTTGGAGTTTTGTTTGCTTTCTTGCAAACGAGTTTCCAGTATCACTTTTACTATATAGAACAGAGTCAGTTGTTTTTGTTTTCCGAGTCGTATATAGGAAATAAGTTGCTTCTTCCGGGTGGTTTTTCTATGTTGGTGGCGGAATTCTTGGTGCAGTTTTTCATCAAGCCTTATATTGGGGCGTTAGTCACTGCGGCTTTATTGACAGGTGTCGGGATTTGTACAGCTGGTATTGTGAAACGGGCTGCGTCTGCTTCTGGGCTCTTTGTCCTCTATGTGCTGCCGATGCTGGCTTTGCTGTTTGTTCATTTCGACTTTAATTACCGGGTACAGGGTACTGTTTGCTATCTGATGATGACGGTTTTGCTCTGTGGGTATATGCGGATACGGGATGATCTTTATCGTTTGGTTTCGGGTTGGCTGTTGGTTCCGAGCTTGTTCTGGTTGGCAGGTTCGATCGCTGTGCTGTTTGCCGGAATGGTTTGCCTGTTCGAAGGGTTGCGGAAGACACCTAAATGGTATATCTCGTTGATCGGGGTTACGGAAGTTTTGCTTTTGGGGGTAGGAACAGTTTATTTTTCTTTGATGGGGGAATATCGGTGGGTTTTCGGGCCGGATCTGTATTATCATTATACGCTACATCCAAAAGAAATCGTTTATTATTCTTGGATTTGCTTGCCTTTGGTTTATCTTGTGGCTTTCTTTTTCCCGAATAAAAGTGGTTGGTTCGGGAAGAAATTGTTAGCGAGGATCAGTTGTATTGCTCAATTGATTATGATTAGTGCCGTCTTGTGGTGGGGAATTTCCAAGTACAGCGATGCAAAGACACTGAGGTTAAAAAAGCTGGATTATTTTGCGCGTACGGAACAATGGGATAAGACGATGGAAGAATGTAAAGGGAAACTGACTAACTTTTTATATATGTGCCATCTGAATATGGCATTGGCCAATAAGGGGGAACTTTCGGATAAAATGTTCAACTTCGATCAGCGGGGACCTCAGGGATTACTTGTACAATGGAATAAGTCGGAAAACATCTCTTGCATGCTCAGCGATATCTATTTTGCAATGGGAGCAACCGCTTCATCGCAGGAAATGGCTTTTGAAGGTTATGTGAGTGCTATGGGTGATGGCAATCCTCGTATGCTAAAAAGGTTGGTGCAGACGAATCTGATTTACGGCACATATCTTGTAGCTGAAAAGTATATTTCGATACTTGAGAAAACGTATGCATACCGGGACTGGGCTCGATCGCAGCGCAGATTTCTTTATAATGACGAGGCTGTCGAAAGCGATCCCGTATTGGGAACCCGCAGGTTGATGTTGCCGGACCGGAATTCATTGGCAATGATAAATGGATTGGCAGGAGACTTGGAGCTTTTTTTGGAAAAGGGACCAGCCAATTCTGCCGCTTTGCAGTATTTGGGTGCTATGTATTTACTGGTTAAAGATTTGGAAGGGTTTAAAGCGTTGGTGGAGAAATATTACGGAACTGAGTTCTTGCCTGCATTACCCGTACATTTCCAGGAGGCCGTTATTGTGATGTCTGAAAAAGAACCGGATTACTGGAAATGTTTCAATATCTCCGAAACTATTGTGGCTCGTTTTGCCGATTATAAAAAACAGGTGCTTGCAAACCGCAATAACACCGCCCTTGCCGGGCTATTGAACCGGTCGTACGGAAACACTTACTGGTTTTACTTTATGTTTAAATGATGCGTAAGAACATGGAAAGAAAAAGTATATATTTGTGTATGTTGGCGTTTTTGTTGTCTTGTTCCGACTCTGTGAAAGTGAGTCGTACACTCGACGAGATGCCCGTTATTATTCCGGATTATAACGGCGTGGTTGTTCCACCCAATATAGCTCCCCTGAATTTTGCATTGAACAATCAGAGTGCCGCATCACGTGCTGTTTTTTCTTTTGAAGGGCAACAATTCGAGGTAAAAGGAGAAAAGGGTGGCTTTGTGATACCTCCTTCCAAATGGAAAAAAATGCTGGAATCGGCTGCCGGTAAGTCTATACAGGTGACGATTCAGATGAAACAGGACAATGAATGGGTAGCCTATTCTCCTTTTGTTATCCGGATTGCTCCGGAAAAAGTAGACTCTTATCTGGTTTATCGTCTGATTGATCCGGGATATGAGTTGTGGAACAAGATGGGAATCTATCAGCGGGATCTGGAGAGTTATACGCAAACTCCCATTATTGAAAATAAAATGAGTGGAAACAACTGTGTGAATTGCCATTCGTTTTGTATGCAGAATCCGGATAAGATGCTGTTCCATATGCGCGAGACTTTCCCCGGGACGATCTTTGTCGATGGCGATAAGATTGAAAAACTGAATACGAAGACAAAGGAAACGATTTCTTCTTTAGTTTATCCTTCTTGGCATCCTTCGGGTAAATATGTGGCTTTCTCCGTGAATGTAACCAAGCAGGCATTTCATCTGAATGACAAGAATAGGGTGGAGGTATATGACGAGGCTTCCGATGTTGTGGTGTATGATGTGGAAAAACACGAGATCGTAACGGCTTCAAATATCTTTTCAAAAGATGCTTTTGAAACATTTCCGACTTTTTCTCCGGATGGAAAAACACTCTACTTCTGTACAGCGGAGGCCCGGCCGATGCCGCAGGAGTATTCGGAAGTCAAATATAATTTATGTTCTGTATCTTTTGATCCGGCGACACGTGCTTTCGGGACGCAGGTCGATACGCTTTACAATGCGAAGAATGGCGGAATGAGTGCTTCTTTTCCGCGTGTTTCGCCTGACGGACGTTATCTTTTATATACATTGTCCAGTTATGGAAACTTTTCTATCTGGCATAAAGATGCAGATTTGTATATGGCGGACCTTCAGGCAGGCACGAGCCGTCCGTTGGTGGAAGTGAATAGCGACGATGTGGAAAGTTATCATTCTTGGAGCAGCAACAGCCGTTGGTTTGTTTTTAGCAGCCGGCGGATGGATGGTTTATATACACGTCCGTATATTGCTTATGTTGGCGAAAATGGCAAAGTCGGCAAGCCGTTCCTGTTGCCTCAGAAAGATGTCAGTTTTTATCAGGCCTTTATGAAATCTTTCAATATCCCGGAATTTGTAACTGGAAAAGTAAAAGTGCGAGGTCGGGCCTTGGCCATTAAGGCAAAAGAAGATAAAGAGACGAAAGTAAGATTTGTGGAATGATGTCCTGTGTCGTATTTGTTCGGAAATGGTGGAAACGGAACTATGAAGGGACATCCAGTAAATGTCCCTACATAGTTTCATGGGCGTAAAAACAAGATGTCATGCCCATGAGATGAGATCTCCTTATTTTTAATATACTTCTTTTGCCACCTTATAAACACTATCCGATGCCATCATTGTATAGAAATGTAGGCTTGGAACACCATAGGCGATCAAATCTTTACATTGTTGGATACACCATTCGACGCCGACGGCCTTCGCTTCATCGTCCGTTTTACATTTACGAAGTTCCGTGGCGAACGGTTCGGGAATATCTGAACGGAATATCTTAGGTAGTACGGTAAGCTGGTTCTTGAATACGATTGGTTTGATACCCGGAATGATGGGGACCGTGATTCCTTCTGCCCGGCAACGATCCACGAAAGCATAATATTTCTCGTTGTCGAAAAACATCTGTGTCACCAGATAATCCGCTCCATTTTTTACTTTCTCTTTCAGAAAGAAAATATCCGATTCCATATTGGGAGCTTCTTCGTGTTTTTCCGGATAGCAAGCCATTCCGTAAGAGAACATGGTTTCATTGGCTTCGAAAGTAGATCCGTCGACAGCAATTCCTTTGTTGAAGTCATTCACTTGCTGCTGGAGATCAGTTGCGTGTTCGTGATACATATCTGTTTTTTGTCCGACTTCCAGTGTCTTGACATCCCCACGGAGCAACAATAGGTCGTAAACGCCTAAAAAATTCAGATCGATCAGCGCATATTCCGTTTCATCTTTTGTAAATCCTTTGCATATAATATGGGGAACAGCCGTTATACCGTATTTATTCTGGATACTCGAAGCGATGGCAACTGATCCTGGACGTTTACGGATGTTCACTTTCTGAAAACTGCCATCCGGCAAGGTCTTATAAATATATTCACTATGATGAGACGTTATATTAATGTATTTGGGATCAAACTCGATCAATTTGTCAATGACATTATATACTTTCTGTATGCTGTTTCCTTTCAAAGGAGGAAGTATTTCAAATGAAAAAGCAGTGTTCTTACTACTGTTGATCAGGTCGATTACTTTCATGTTATTATTTTTATTTTGGTGACAAATGTAGGGAAAATTTAATTCAGTTGTCCCCTTAAAAATATTTTTTCAAAAAAACTTTGGAAAAAGTTTGCGAAGAAAAAATAAACTCCTATCTTTGCACCCGCAATCGAGAAACAACGATGGCATGAATGACTTGGTAGCTCAGTTGGTAGAGCAAATGACTCTTAATCATTGGGTCGAGGGTTCGAGCCCCTCCCAGGTCACTCGATATAAAAATGACTCGGTAGCTCAGTTGGTAGAGCAAATGACTCTTAATCATTGGGTCGAGGGTTCGAGCCCCTCCCGGGTCACAAGTTGGCAATAATTTAATAGACAACATTTTACAGTATTCACTGTGAAATGTTGTTTTTGTTTATAGTGTCTTTTTGTAGGACAAATGGGGGCTCGGAAGATGAAGAATTTGGTGTCGTTGACGCCGTGTAGCTTGGCTCTGAATGCTTTGATTTTTGAGTTTATTGATTCGGCAGAAGCGTTTGTCGAACGATTGTCAAAGAAGTTCAGTATCTCTTCGGAGTGCTCGTAGAATGTAGCGGCTATTGTGTTGAATTCCTTGAAGCCTGAGTCTGCGACGCGGTTGTACCAGCGGGCGAGATTAAGCCGAGCGCTATCTTTGGTTGAACGTTTGTTGAATATGGTTCTGAGATTCTGCATCCTTCGAGTTTTGCGGTCTCTCTGGCTTCAGTGTCTGCATTTATGGCATCCCAGCGATGCTTGATGCAGATTTCCTGAACTGCGCAAGTGCGAGCCTCTGGGCGTGGAACCTGTTTATAACGCGTGATGCCCGCGGAATGCCATGCACCAAATTCCGATCATGGTAATACGTCCGTAAACGAATGGTGCTTCCATAGAACAATCTTTTTATTATAGACAAGCGTAGTGACAATAGTTGAATGCCATAAATATGAAACCGACTAATTTGGAATCAACTCGTTTCAAATTAGTCGGTTTCATGTATATTACTTAAAAGAATGCGCTCCCGGATCAAGTCCGGGATTACAGGATAGTGAATTATGACACGACCCTTTTCATTCAGATTCTATTTTTTAGAAGTACCCTTTGTTCTGTTTGATATTAGGATTAACGTCTATTTCAGCCTGTGGTATTGCCAAAATCGTACGATAATCCTGATAATTCGGAGATATAAGATCGGTATTGTTCAGGAAGTGATATCCTCCCTTACGAGTCACCGTGATTCCCAAACGCATGATGTCATAAAAACGATGACCTTCCATTACCAATTCTTTACGTCTTTCTTTCAAGACCAATGCTTCGGTGGCAGTCACATCTGAAGCGGAAGGAATAGCACGTTTGATAATCGCATTCAAATATTTATTTGCACTTGCCTGATCTGCAGAAGATTTTTTTAATGCAGCCTCGGCAGCAATCAGATAAATATCGGACAGACGAATTACACGGATATTGTTTACAGCACTTTTGCCATTGATGCCCGGATATTTATTCATGTAAGTACGGCCTTCAACCGATGTGGCAGCTAACAAATTGCGACGGATGTCATCCGGATTCTCATTAATAAGATCCTCAAATTCTTTTGTGTTGGAAACAGCAGCATATCCTTTAGGATCGACAACATAACCAAACATTTCACGATTACCGGCATCCAAGTCCGATATTTCCAGATCGAATACAGATTCCGAAGAATATCTTCCTGACCATGCCGCTACATAATCTTCTGTTTTCAGCAAAGAATACGGAGAATTGTTAATGACATCTTCAGCATAAGAAAAAGCCTTGTCCCAATCTCGTTTATATAGATTGACACGTGCCAGCAAACCTTTTACAGCCCAACTATTGAAACGTCCGTCTTTTACTTCTGTTCCAATATATTTCAAAGCTTCTTCCAAATCGTTGATGACCATTTCATATCCTTCTGCTACAGTCGAACGACTTGGTAGATCGTCTGCATTCAAAACCTCTTTCACTAATACGACGCCCAGAGTGGCTCCATTATCTACAAAATAGGGTTTCCCGTATGTGATCAGGAGGTTAAAGTGGCATAAAGCACGAAGAGCCAAAGCTTCTCCTTTTGCATTATTGAGTTCATCTCCGGCAGGAAGATCGCCAGTTTCAATTGCGTTTAGCAATACATTGGCGCGATTAATGATCCTATACGGAAAACTCCACAGATTTTCCGGCGAGTTATTCTGACGATGTGTGAAACGGTAATAAGTATCTGTTCTTAAACCACCGGAAGAAATCGTCTGTACATCTTCACCTCCGACTTCGGCACGTGAAACAAAGTCACAACCGTAATAGCTGTCATCTTTTAAACTGTAGTATGTACCATTCAATGCTGTTTCTACATCTTGCAAAGATGTGATAGCATCTGTACTGACCAATGAATCTGAAGGGAGAGTTTCCAGATATCCATCACAAGATGTAAATGTAACTGAAGCTATTGCAGCAACAAATATAGATTTTATATTTAGTCTATTCATCATTGTTATTATTTATAGTAAAACGAATTCCGGATTACAATCCGATTTCAATACCAAATGTTACTGATTTCAAGTTAGGCAATGCCCAAGTAGCTACACCATTAACCGGTTGTTCAGGATCAATGTTCTTATAAGCCGCCCATGTCAACAGGTTATTACCGGATGCAAAGACTCTGACATTTCTCATTCCGGCAGCCTGCATCCATTTTGAAGGCAAATTATAAGATAATGTCACGGTTTTCAGACGAAGATGATTTGAGCTTTTCATATGGCGGGAACTTCCGTAACGAGCATATTGGTAGCTATTGATACGTCTCGGAACATCTGTGATATCGCCAGGCTTCTGCCATCTGTCCAACTGCTGGATACCGATGGATTGATATGCTGTTTCACCATCCGTATCAGTGTACAGCAACGCAGGATCATCCATTATATGACCACCTAAAGAGAATGAAAATAAAGCATTTAAATCCAATCCTTTCCAAGAAAGAGTATTTCTCCATCCCCCGGTTATTTTAGGGTCCGGTTTTCCAACGATAACACGTTGAGCCTGTGACGGGTCTTTAGTCAATTCACGATTAATTGTTCCATCTTCATTTTCTGTGTTCAATACCCATTGCTCTTCACCTGTTTGCGGATCAACGCCGGCCCATTCACGACTCCACCAGGAATAATAAGATTCACCTTCTCTTAAAATAGTAGTTCCGTTAATGATGTCTTTTCCTCCATACAGTTTGCTGACCTTATTTTTATTGTGAGACAAAACAATACCGGTAGACCATTTTAGAGCAGTTTCGTTGAATACGTCATAGTTTACATCCAATTCTATACCGCGGTTATTCATAGCACCCACATTTTTCAATGTGTTATTGAAACCTGTGGTCATAGATACCGGAACATCCTGCAGCAAGTCTTTTGTTTCACGATTATAGAAATCGAATGCGACGCTTAGACAACCGAACAGTCTGGCATCAAAACCGATGTTGAAGTTTTCATTTTTTTCCCATCCCAAATCAGGGTTAGGGATAGTCTTAGGTGCAGATCCCGGTTGATCCTGATAGTTATAACCATAACCGAACAGACTTAAATGGGAGTAAAATTTAGAAGGCAAAGTACCATTTATACCGTATGAAACTCTCAGCTTTAAATCATCAACATAGGTCAAATCCTTCATGAAAGCTTCTTGGCTCAATCTCCAAGCCCCTGAAACAGACCAGAAGTTACCCCAACGTTTGTTTGTTCCTAATCTCGAACTACCGTCACGACGGTAATTTGCTGAAATATAATACTTGTTATCGTAGTCATAGTTGATACGGGAGAGCAAAGACAACAGGTGGTCTTCCGTATATCCGGACGCTGCCGTCATCGGTTCCGAAGTGTTCTCCAACTCCGGCAGTTTATCGTGCGGATAGTTAGCTCCGACAGCTTGGACATATTGTTCTTTTCTATCATCGACATCCCAACCGACCAAAACATCCAAATTATGTTTGTCGGCAAATGTATTGGTATAATTCAATACTGTTGATGAATAGATATTGTGATGCTGATATGGATATTTGATCATCAAACCTTTGTAAGCTTCACCGTTATTTGAATTCATCGGCCAATAAGTCGTAGACAGGTTGTCGATAAAGTCATAACTTATTGTTTCCTTGATTGTCAAACCCTCGATTATTTTATAAGAAGCCCACAGGGAGTTGGTGCTTCTCAATACTTCCGAGGTGTTTTTGTCCAGCCCTTGGTCTTTTAATGGGTTAGGCACATTTAACTGAGCCAATGGGAAACCGTCGTAAAACGATCCATCTTCATTATAGATAGGAATGTTAGGTATAGCATACCAGTTTTTAACGAAATAGGCATTGGCATAAGCTGTACCTTCTGAAGCCATTTCTGATTTTTGTTTTGAAAATGAGATATTTGCTCCCATTTGCATCTTCCCATCTTTTGATCTGTGGGTAACATTAGCTCTACCGGTAAAACCTTCCATACCGGTTGTATTGATCATACCGTCTTCTGTCTTGTAGTTTAATGAAGCAAAGAAACTGGTCTGCTCGCTACCTCCCTGTGCCGAAAATTCATAATTCTGGTTGAATGCTGTTTTCTTGAACAATGCATCTTCCCAGTTTGAATAGCGATCTCTCAAAGGGGCGAAAGTATCTGCACCATCCTGTGCATAAGCTCTTGCTTCCTCTTCTGACATATTCTTGTACAGGATACCTTCATTGTAATAAGCTTCATAGGTAAGTTCATGTTGCTGTTCCCCGGAAACAGTTTCTCTGTTTTTAACAGCCCAGTCGGAAAAGCCCCAGTTTGCTTTAAAATTGATTTGGGTCTTACCTTCCTTACCTCTTTTCGTTGTAATAAGGATTACACCATTTGCAGCACGTGAACCGTACAAGGAAGCAGCTGCCGCATCTTTCAAAACCGTAATGTTTTCGATATCGCTCGGATTGATTGAAGACATGATGTTGAATGCTTTTGAATCATTGCCTACTCCAGATACAGCAATATCACCGGAAACAACGGGTACTCCATCAATTACATAGAGAGGTTCATTTGTGGCGTTCATGGAACCTGTACCACGAATACGAATACTTAAACCTGCACCTGGCTGTCCACTGCTCGAATTTACGGTCAGACCTGTTGTTGCGCCTTGCAAGGCTTGCTCAAAAGATGTAACAGGTACATCTTTTAATATTTTCTCTGTATTCACAGATGAAGCTGCTCCGGTAAAGGATGATTTTTTAGCAGTACCATAAGCGACAACCATAACTTCGTCAAGCATTTGATTGTCTAATGCCAACAGGACATGTAACGTCGGTTTCACCCCGACTTCCTGGGCCTTCATACCCACAAAAGAAACTACTAAAGTCTTTGCAGAACTTGGTACATCCAGAGAAAATGCACCGTTAAAATCTGTTACTGTACCTATAGTCGTACCTTTAACAACTATAGATGCACCAATAATAGGCTCGTTGTCTTCCGCCGAAGTAACAGTACCTGTTACTTTCGTCGTCTGAGCGTTGGCCATCCCAATACCTAATAATAGGCAGAATAAAAGGAAAGTTAACCTTTTCATAGACACACTTTTTTTGTTTAACTTATAAATAACTAATTGCTATATTTGTTTTTATTATGCACAAGCAATATATAAATATTCCTAAGAGGGGGCAAATGTAATAATAAATTTATTATAACAACCCAAAAACTAATAGGATTTTACAAAAATGGGGATAAAAATTAACAAAAGATTATGTGAAATCGATATTTTGTATTGATTTTGCATGGAATCTCTTTTTATTCCGCTCCTTTAAAATTTCCTATTTTTAACCCTTCGTTTTTGAGTTATTCCAAGAGGGGGCAAAAAGCAGTTAAGGGCCACCTGGGTAGAAAATCCGAAAACCTGATACAAGGATGTAGGACTTGGAACTGTTGGGAGAATGAGACACAGCATCAAGTTTGTGTGTGCAAAGCTATGCTTTACGGTCACTAAAGCATAGCTTTATCTATCGTAACCAATAGGGTTTCGGATCGAATACTTACCAGTAATAAGCTTACTCGTTTTTATTTTTGACAATTTGCCATTTTGAATTGCAAAACATGATATTTAGCCTTGTTAAAATATTACCTGCTATATTAATTCCAACATATATGGGGTACTAATTCGATTTTGACAGGCAAGTAGTGACATTTTAATAGATGGTTTTCTTTCAAATTAATGCAGTAGAAAAATATCTTGTTTTTAAGTTCTTTGAGAATCCGGTACTCTTTTTAATTTAGGGATTACAATAAGTTGATTATAAAACAAATAAAGTTTATCCTGCCCATTCAACCATATTTCAGCAGGCAAAGGAGGATTTAAATTGAGTAGAACTAAAATTCGATAATAATCAATGATTTACAGCTAAACATAGTTCTGCAAAGACTCTGGTAGTTTCTTTCGTGGGTATGAAGGCCCAGGAAGTTGGAGTCAAAGCGAATTTAAATATCTTATTAGAGAGTGATAACCAGATGCTTGATGAGGTTATGGTAATTGCCTATGGGACAGCGAAGAAGGAATCGTTCACCGGTTCGGCTGAAGTTATCAAAGCTGAAAAGATCGGAAAAAGACCTGTCGCCAACATTACAAAGGCACTGGACGGACAAGTAGCCGGTGTACAGACGACTTCCGGTTCCGGACAGCCGGGTTCAGGCGTATCAGTCGTTATACGTGGTTTTGGTTCGATCAACGCATCTATGAACCCTTTGTATGTCGTAGACGGTGTTCCTTATGACGGCAATGTCGTATCCATCAACCCGAACGATATTGAGTCCATGACCATTCTGAAAGATGCTTCAGCCGGAGCCTTGTATGGTGCACGCGGCGCCAACGGTGTCGTGATGATCACTACCAAAAAAGGAGACAAGGGTAAAGTCAAGGTAAATCTGAAAGCCAATTGGGGTGTGGCATCTCGTTCTATTCCGCGCTATGAAATGATGGACGAAAGAGGTTTCCTGGAAACAGTCTACCAATCTTACAAGAATGACTTGATCTACAACAATGGGTTGCTCCCTTCTACCGCTGCCGTTGTTGCTTTGGACAATATGAAAAGCGGTCCCACCGCCATATTTGGAAAAAACGAACAATACAACCCGTTCAACTATACCATTACGGAGCTGATTGATCCGGCAACCGGCAAGATCCGCCAAGATGCCGTCTTAAAATATTCGGAAGACTGGATGGATGAAGCCATGGCCAACAGTCCATTGCGCCAAGAATACAATATTTCAATTACCGGAGGACATGAAAAAACAAAATATATGTTCTCTTTGGGCTATTTGGATGAAAAAGGTTTGTTGAAAACAACCGGTTTCGAACGTCTTAACGGACGTATGAATATCGACTCGAAAGTCACAAACTGGCTGAAAGCAGGCATGAACGCAAATTTCTCACGCAATGAAAGCAACACGGCTGTCGAAAATTCTTCCGGTTCTTCCAATATCTGGTATACCGCACAGTTAATGGCTCCGATTTATCCGGTATTTGAAAAAGACGCAAACGGACAGACTGTCATCGATGAACTGGGCAATCAGGTTTTCGATTACGGAGCTAATCGTCCAGCCGGCGCCAATTCCAACTGGAACACGATTGCAACCCTCTATGATGACAGATATTCTACAGCGAGCGACAACCTGAGCGGTCGTTTGTTTGCTGAAATCGGCGATTGGGAAGAAGGTCCTCTGAAAGGTCTAAAATTGTCTGTCAACTATGGTTTCGACTTAGTGAATTCCGCCCGTATGACTTATTATAATCCTTATAATGGTAATTCTGTTGCCGTAAAAGGAAGCCTTGACAAGGAGACAGGACGTACATTCAGCTACACGTTCAACCAATTGTTGAGCTACAGCCGTTCTTTCGGCGATCACAGCATTTCCGCACTGGTCGGTCACGAGTTTTACAAATATAATTATCAATACTTGAACGCGACAAAAACCGGTTTTCCTTTTGGCGGAATGTATGAACTGGATGCTGCCACTAACATTACGGATGCCTCTTCATACCAACACAACTACGCTGTAGAGTCGGTTCTTTCACGTTTGGAATACAACTATGCTGACAAATATTATTTGTCAGCGAGCTTCCGTACCGATGGAAGCTCACGTTTCCATCAGGACAGCCGTTGGGGTAACTTTTGGTCTGTCGGTGGAAACTGGCGTATCTCGCAAGAAGAATTCATGAAAGATTTGTCTTGGATTAACAACCTGTCCGTAAAAGCCAGCTATGGAGTCCAAGGCAATGACAACATTTTGAAATCAAACGGAAGCAGCGACTATTACTTATGGCAGTCTTTCTATGACTTAGGTTACCCGAACGCCAACATGAGCGGTGCTGCTTTGTCTTCTCTGGAAAACAGAGACTTGAAATGGGAAAAGAACGGAAATTTGAATGTCGGTTTGGAAGGCCGCTTCTGGGATCGTGTATCTTTGGGAATCGAATGGTATAGCCGTAAAACTTCCGACATGCTGATGTCATACCCGATGGCTACCTCTTTAGGTTTTGACGGATATAACAAAAATATCGGTAGCATGCGCAACACCGGATGGGATATCACCGCTTCGGCCGATATCTTCAATGGCAGCGGTTTTAACTGGCGACTGACATTAATGGGGTCAACCGTCAAGAACAAAGTTCTCCATTTGGCTGACAAACCTGAAATTATCTCTGGAACCCGTATCATCAAGGAAGGCGAAGTCTTGAACTCTTTCTATATGGCGAACGCAGCCGGTGTCGATCCTGCCACAGGTGAACAATTGTATTGGGCATGGGACAAAGATGAAAACGGCGTGCCCGGCGAACGTTACATCACAAACGACCAAGCGAAAGCCAACGCTTGCAAAGAAATCCAAGGAAGTCGTATTCCGGCTCTCTACGGTTCTTTCAACAATGAATTCAAATATAAGAACTTCGACTTGAGCGTACTTTGCACCTATTCAATCGGTGGTAAAGTTCTGGATGGGGTCTATCGTACATTGCTTTATGGTAATTATATCGGAAACGCGAGAAGCCAGCATTTGGAACGTGCTTGGACACAGCCGGGAGACATGACCGACATTCCACGTATTGAAATCGGCAAAAGTTACATTTATACAGACAATGACTTGATCAATGCCTCCTATTTGGCCATCAAAAACATCACATTAGGATATACGTTGCCAGTTGAACTGACAAAAAAACTGAAACTCGAAAATGTACGCTTTACAGCGACTGGAGACAACCTCGTATTGTTCAACCATCTGAAAGGTATGGACCCGCAGTATAACTTCACGGGAGGAACCAACTACGGATACGTACCAGTCAGAACCGTTTCTTTCGGTATCGATGTAACATTTTAAATAAAATATCAGCATTAAAAATATGAAAAAGAGTCTTATATATATATGTTCATTGGCAGGTCTCCTGTCTTTAGGTTCTTGTGCCGATGATTTGAATACCGAACCGACCGATAAAGTATCGGGATCACAAGTTTTTGCGGACGCAAGCAGCGCCGAAGCTGCCATTAACGGCATATATCGCATGTTATACATAGCAGGATGGAGTGCAAACTGGGGCAGCGAAAATTGCGGACAAACCGCCATCCAATTGTTAGGAGACCTGATGGGAGAAGACCATCTGATGAAAGAACAAGGACAAGGATGGTTCTTCGAAGATTACCGTTTGAATGTGCATGGCGATTATGCCGGGACATCGGGCCGTTCCTATGCAATCTGGAACTTTTATTATACATTGATCAGCAATGTCAACTATATCATTGCCTCGGAAGAAACGATGGGAGGCGATCCGAATGCAGTCAAAAAACTGTTGGGACAAGCCTACTCCTTACGTGCTTATTGTTATTTTTATCTGATTCAGCTATACCAGCAGACTTATGCGGGAAATGAAAATGCACCAGGAGTACCCTTGTATGTGGAACCGACAGTGGCTGGTTCGACTGGTCAGCCGAGAGGAACTGTACAAGGCGTATACGACCAGATTAACGCTGATTTGGATAAAGCGACCGAATTATTGCAAGGTTTGGCACAATCTCATATCTCACACATCGATTATTACATAGCCAAAGGCATTCAGGCACGTGTAGCTTTGGTACAACACAATTATGCCAAGGCAGCGGCAGCGGCGGCGGAAGCATTGACTAAAAACGGTTTGAAACTGGCCTCTGTCGGTGATTTGGGCGGAAACAACAACGTATCGGTAGGAGATGTCATGTGGGGTGTCAATATTACGGCAGACCAATCCAGCCAATTCGCCAGTTTCTTCTCCCACATGGATGCAGATGCTCCGGGTATGTATGGTAGCCAAGCCCGCCAGTGTATCAGTACTGGCCTCTACAACCTGATTCCTGAAACGGACAGCCGCTTGGCTTGGTTCCGTGGGCAATTGGAAGAAGAAGAGAAAGGAAACTCCAATACCAGTTATTGTCAGCTTAAATTCAAAATGGCTGATTATACGACTCGCACGGGCGATTACATTTTCATGCGTGCGGAAGAAATGGTATTGATCAAAGCGGAAGCCGAATGCCACCAGGGATTGTATGGTGAAGCACGTGCCACTATTAAGCAGTTGGGAGATTTGCGTGATTCCGATTTTACTGAAAGACTTGGCAAACGTACGGATTCCAAAACATACAACGAAAATACCAACGCTCCGCTAATCACGCTGATGGACGAAATTCTGTTTCAACGCCGCGTCGAACTATGGGGAGAAGCCGGACGTATTTTCGACTTGCAACGTTTAGGATTAGGATACAACAGAGCTTACAACGGTTCCAACCATACACAGACGGTCCAGACGAAAAATACCAAAGCAGGTTCTCCGTTGTTCATCCTTCCATTGCCCCAATCTGAAATAGATGGAAATGAAAATATCACGGATGCCGACCAGAATCCTATTGTTCAATAATAAAAAATGTAGAAATGAAAAAGTATATATTGAAATTAACAGCTTGTGCTGCCTTGAGTTTGAGCTTGTTCTGCTCTTGCGACACAGATGCGGAAGGAATTTTGTACGAGAGTGGTAAAACTGAATACGCTTTTGCGAGCACACTTTAAAAAGTCGAACTCCTGCCATCCGATGGAAACAAAATCTCCGTTCCGGTTTACCGGAACACGACTGTCGGTGCCAGCACGGTCACGATCTCGATCGAGGCAGTATCTGAAAATGTAAAAGACTTATTTTCACTGGTTACCCCGAACGTTACATTCGAAGATGGAAAATCCATGGCAGAAGCGGTTGTGTCATATCAAGACATCAACCTGTTGGGAGCGGCAGATGTTTACCAGTTTTCTTTAAACTTCGACGAAACCGAAGCTTCTCCTTCGAAACAAAATTCCATACAAGTGTCTGCACAACGCAGACTTACTTTCAACGAGGTTGGAACCGGCATATTCAGTACCCAATTTTTCGGTGATGAAGACGGCACCCCCTATCTTATGGATATCGTCGTGGAAAAAGCGGAAGAGGCAAACGTATATCGCTTGCTGGATGTGTACGAAGTCGGTTATCCGCTCCTTTTCTCCGTTGACGACAATGGAAATGTCATTGCATTCGGAGATCAGGAAACAGGATATGTGCATCCAACCTACGGCATGATTTTCGTCAGTTTCGTAGATGCGAAAAAGACAGGCAACACTTACGTCTTCACTTTGCAGTTCATTGTTCCGGGAGTCGGCTCTTTCGGATCTTTTGAAGAATCAATCCAACTTCCTGAATAAGTGAGATAGAAAACATATTTGTTCATAAGGATAAACGGGAAGTCGGACATCATTTGCCAACTTCCCGTTTTTTTTCATAAGGAGATTCAGTAAATGACATAAAATCAGCCGACTGATTCATGCTTAAGTTGTGAATCAGGGCAACCGCACCAAAAATTGCTATCCGGAACCACTTCTCTTCTCTTATGAAAATTTCGCAAACCAACTATCATACTATCATATCCGGTTGTTAACTCCTGTTTCACAGCATGTTAAAGGATGATAGTTGCTGTTTTTTACTATCATTCTACTATCATGCATCTATCATACTTTGTACATGGCTATTTGTTTATGTGGCTGATAATATGATGTTTATGTTTGCATAGACAAAAACAGCCATCGGCGAAAAAGATGCAAAAACGAGGCATAAAAGTGCCTCCAACATGGCGGATAAACATCCCCGCACCCCCGGAAAGGTCTCGCGCAGACCCGGGTCTGCACCTCTCCCGCACCCGGGTCTCCGTAGTGGGTACACCCGG
>ERZ777011.382-NODE-382-length-69294-cov-3.731856_pt1 | contig 69294 bp, 57 predicted proteins | sample MGYA00374964_ERZ777011 | MGnify/ENA primary metagenome ERZ777011 (study PRJEB29310, sample SAMD00008975) | mouse gut metagenome | study: EMG produced TPA metagenomics assembly of the Metagenome analysis of fecal microbiota from mouse which was promoted...
CATTGGGACATTTTCATTTGTGGTTTAATGAGACATTATCATAAATGGCTTATAAAAGAATAAAGCGAAATAAAAAAGCACTTGCATTCCTCACTCATCTGTGGTAAAATCTGACTGTTGCGTAAACAAGGACGGTCCTCTGTTACAGAATTGTATTAAGAACGTCTGCATTTGTTGAAGGAGGCTCGTATGAGTGATATTATCAGAGAGATCGAAGCTGAACAGCTGAAGGAAAAGGTGGACGAATTCAATGTGGGCGATACCGTCAGGGTCTACGGTAAGATCAAGGAGGGTAACCGCGAGAGAATTCAGGTATTTGAGGGAATCGTTTTAAAGAGACAGGGCGGCAGCAACAGGGAAACTTTCACGGTGAGAAAGGTTTCCAACGGCATTGGCGTAGAGAAGACCTGGCCGGTACATTCTCCTAACGTAGAGAAGATTGAGATAGTGAGAAGAGGTAAGGTAAGGCGTGCAAAGCTGAACTACCTGAGAGGCCGTATCGGCAAGAAGGCAAGGGTAAAAGAGCTTGTAAAGTAAAAGGGCTGAGGGGACAATTACATAAGTAGTTGTCCTTTTCTATTTTATAATTCTATGATATAATGTCCGCAAAGGGCAGAGTGAAGCGGGCACAGAATCATACAGAATTCAGAAGGAAACGGAGAGATGGCGAAAAGGAGCAAGGGCCTTACTTTTTACAAAAGAAGGAAGAAAATCAGTCCGGCCATGATCCGGGAGGTATTCATCTGGATATTCGGCCTGCTGGCGGCGGTATTTATCGCCACGGTGCTGGTCTTCTTCTTCGGGATGACGACGAACGTGGTAGGTGTGTCCATGGAGCCTGCGCTGTATAACGGACAGCAGATTTTTATAAATCGGTTCCTGTATGTGCTTTTTGCTCCCGGGCGGGGGGATGTGGTGGTGTTTCTGCCAAACGGCAACGAAAATGCCCACTATTATGTGAAACGGGTGGTGGCCGTACCCGGGGATCATCTGCTGGTGAAGGACGGGGTACTTTATGTGAACGGAATAGAGAGCGAGTGGGTGACGGATTATATTGCCGACCCCGGTATTGCCGAAAACGAACTGACTCTGGAGAGCGGGGAGTTCTTCTGCATCGGCGACAATCCCGGCAACAGCGAGGACAGCCGGTCCGCCAATATCGGTCCGGTGAAAGAGGCAGATATTATAGGAAAGGTGTGGTTTCGTGCCCGGTGTGCAGAGCAGGGCATGGGCTTTGTGAAATAGAGGATGAATTACCAATGGTATCCCGGTCATATGACGAAGGCAAAGCGTATGATGCAGGAGAATATAAAGCTGATTGACCTGGTGATCGAGCTGGTGGATGCGCGGATTCCCTTGAGCAGCCGTAATCCGGACATTGATGAGCTGGGCAGGAATAAGTCCCGGATTGTACTGTTAAACAAGGCGGATCTTGCGGATCCGGTGTATAATGCTCAATGGCTGGAATATTTTAAAGCCCGGGGGGCCTGTGTGCTGGAAATGAACGCTAAGAGCGGCGGGGGAGTCCGGGGGATCAACCAACTGGTGCAGGAGGCGTGCAGGGAAAAGCTGGAACGGGACAGGAAGCGGGGAATCGTAAATCGTCCTGTGAGAGCCATGGTAGTGGGAATCCCCAATGTGGGAAAGTCTACTTTCATCAATTCTTTTGCAGGAAAGGCCTGCGCGAAGACCGGGAATAAGCCGGGAGTCACAAAGGGAAAGCAGTGGATCCGTCTGAACAAAAGTCTGGAGCTTCTGGATACGCCGGGGATATTGTGGCCGAAATTTGAAGACCGGGAAGTGGGAATGCGGCTGGCATTTATCGGCTCCATAAATGACGAGATTCTTGTCAGTGAGGAGCTGGCCTGTGATTTGTTATGTTGTCTGAAGGCATGGTATCCCGGGAGCATCTGTGAGCGGTACGGCATACAATGGAAGGATACCTTTGCCGAGGTATTGGAGAATATAGCCCGCAGCAGAGGGTGTTATGCCCGGGGAGAAAATCTTGACTTAGTTAAGGCTGCGGATATACTGCTGGATGACTTCAGGAGCGGGCGTCTGGGCCGGATTACCCTGGAACGTCCCGAAGGGCAGTGATTTACGATTATAAAATGCTTCGGCATGGAGGAATACAATGAATAAAGTCATGAAGGAAATGATAAGTACGCTGTTGTACCTTTTAATTGTACTTTGCCTTACCTGGATCGTCATTCAGTTTGTAGGACAGCGGACGGAGGTGGACGGGACTTCCATGGAGCCCACCCTTTCGCATGGGGATAATCTGATCGTGGATAAGATTTCTTATCGTTTCCGGGATCCGGAACGGTTTGACATTATCGTGTTTCCGTACAAATATGAAAATAAGACATATTTCATTAAAAGGATTATCGGCCTGCCGGGGGAAACGGTACAGATCGATGAGCAGGGCAAAATATACATCAATGGCGAGGTACTTGCGGAAGGTTACGGCAGAGAAGTGATCCTGCCGGAGCGCATCGGACTGGCCAGAGAGCCGATAGAGCTGGGGGAGGACGAATATTTCGTTCTGGGCGACAACCGGAACAACAGCAGCGACAGCCGTACGGAGGCAGTGGGAAATATCAGGCGCAGCGATATAATCGGCAAGGCGTGGCTTCGGCTCTGGCCGTTTAACAAATTCGGGATATTGCGGCATCAGTAGAAAGACAAGAGCGCGGGAAAGCGTTTCGGCAGGAGGAATCGGCATGCTGAGCATCGGAGAGATAAAAGGGGAGTTTCAGGCAGCTTCTGTAGAAGAGCTGCCTGAACTTATCAAGCGATATGGAGAGGATCAGCGAAGCGGTGTACAACAGGCGGTAAAATCTGCCGGGAAGAAGCTGGCGGCACTGGAAAAGGAGCTGGCGCGCATCGAAGCGCTCCGGGTATACGAGGAGAAGTACGGAGATTGTGACTTTATCTGCGGGATCGATGAAGCCGGCAGAGGGCCGCTGGCAGGGCCGGTGGTGGCAGGGGCAGTGATCCTGCCGAAGAATTGCCGCATTTTGTATGTTAACGATTCCAAGCAGCTGACCGAAAAAAAGAGAGAGGAGCTTTATGACGTGATCCTGGAGCAGGCAGTCAGCTGGGGGGCAGGGTATGCTTCTCCGGAGCGTATTGACGAGATCAACATTCTGCAGGCCACCTATGAAGCGATGCGGGAGGCAGTGGCAAAGCTTGATCCTCAGCCGGATATTCTGCTCAATGACGCGGTGACCATTCCCGGGGTGGGAATCCGGCAGATTCCTATTATCAAGGGGGATGCCAGAAGCCTTACCATCGGTGCCGCCAGCATTATTGCAAAGGTGACCAGGGACAGGTTGATGCGGGAGTATGACAGGATTTTTCCGGAGTATGGTTTTGCGGCGAATAAGGGATACGGAAGTGCGGCGCATATGGAAGCCTTGAAAAAGTACGGCCTTACGCCGATTCACAGGAGGAGTTTCCTCAAAAATATTATTTCCGACGGAAAGGAAACATAGCATGAAACTTTCACAGCTATTTACGGGACGTCCCCGGACGGAAGAACGTGTGGGGGGAAGGGGGCGTGCTTCTCAGTCCCAGTCTGCTGCCCGCATGGCTGATCTTAACCGTCAGATTCGTTCGCTGGTGCCGGGGCAGACCATCCGGGGGGAGATCGTGTCCAGAAACGGCAGCGAGGTACAGATCCGTCTGTCTGACGATATGGTGATGAATGCCAGGGTGGACCAGAGCATAAATCTTGAATTGGGCAAAAACGTGACTTTTGAAGTAAAAAGCAACGGGGGGTCACTTTCTTTAAGTCCGCTGTTTACGAATATAGCCGCAGATGCCAATGTACTGAAGGCTCTGGACATGGCAGGACTGCCTGTCAATGAGATTTCCGTGAGCATGACGGAGCAGATGATGAAAGCGGGCCTGCCGGTGAACAGGAATTCATTGCAGCAGGTATACCGGGAGATCAACAGCTTCCCGGGGGAAAGGGTTTCTGACGTGGTGGACCTGCACAGGCTGCAACTGCCGGTAAACGAGGAAAATATGGGACAAATGGAGTCCTACCGCAATCTGACACATCAGCTGATTAAGGGTATGACCTCGATCCTTGATGAGCTGCCCGGGGCGGCGGATAATATGCTGTCCGCAGGAAACGACAGTGCCGCCGCAGGATTGTACAGAGAGCTTTTTGCCATGATCGGGGGAGCGGCGGGAGCAATTCCGGATATAGTCACGGAGGAGGTGCAGAAGGCCGCCGCGGAGATGGCGGAGGGTATTGCAGACGGAGAGCTTCTCCTGCAGGAAGCAGCAGGGACAGCCGGAGAGACGGAAGGAATGCAGAAAGACAGCGGGGATCCGAAGGCTGCCGGAGAGGGCCCGGAAGCCGTTCTCCGGGAACCGGGCGGTGTCATTTCCGGGGCAGGAGAGGCCGGCAGGGGGGCCGGCCAGGCTTTGGCGGGGGAGGGCATTTCCCGGACCATGATGCCGGAGCCGGCGGACTCACCGGATGGGAAGGGCACAGCAGCTCCCGTCCCTGAGCGGGTGCGGGCGGCGGTGACGGATGGTATGCTCCGGGTGCTTGACAATTTGGAGATGCTTCCTGAAGAAAAGGAGCTTCTGCAGGAGTCCATACGGCGTTTCGGACAGGGCAGTATGACAGCAAACGGGTTATTTGATGCGGCAGCTAAAATGCTGGAGGCTGCCGGACATACGGAAGGCGGTATCCGGCAGATGCACAGACTGTTTGCCGGGAAAGATTTTCAGAGTATACTGACATCCGGAGTCAGGGAAATGTGGACGCTGCGTCCTGAGGAGGTGTCCCGCCCGGAAAAGGTGGAGGAGCTTTACCGGCGGATTGACAGACAGGTGAAGGGGCTGCTTCAGGCGCTGGAGACAGGGGGCCAGGAAAACAGTACGGCCTACAGGGCGGCGGCTAATCTGTCCCAGAATGTGGATTTTATGAACCAGATCAATCAGATGTACGCATATGTCCAGCTGCCCCTGCGCCAGCTGCAGTCGGAGGCCCACGGGGATCTGTATGTCTATGCCAATAAGCGGAGCCTGGCGGATAACGACGGTAAGGTAAGCGCCCTGCTGCACCTGGATATGGAGCATCTGGGGCCGCTGGATGTTTATGTGACACTGCAGGAGGCGAGGGTAAGTACGAAGTTTTATGTTGCGGACGATGAAATTCTTGATTTTATTGAAGGGCATATGGATATACTTACCAAAAGGCTGGAAAAAAGAGGCTATAGCTGCAATGTGTCCATGACGACGAGAGAGGAGAAGAAGGCACAGGAGGGCGGCGCTCTGGCACCGCTGCTTCAACAGGAGTCTGGTATGCTTCTGTCCCAGTATGCGTTTGATGTCAGGACCTAGTACTCTGTACGGAAAACCCTTGTGCAAATATTTCGGCCTGTTTTTTCGGCTGCACAAGCTCAGAATATTCAGCGCAGCCCGCTGCGCCTCCGTTTCTGAACTTGCACACTCGACAAAATATCCTCGAAAATTTACACAGGAACTTCAAGTACAGAGTACTGGTGTGAGAAGAATTTCTAACCTGCCTTCGGCAGTTTACGCTCGAAGCACTAAGTCTCACGTGGTAAAATGGAGGGTATTATGGAGCAGGATAAAGGAAAACAGGATAAGGTGAAGCAGGCCATTGCGCTGGAGTATGATCCGTCGGATGATGCCCCCAGGGTCATTGCCAGCGGACGAGGGCTGCTGGCGGAAAGAATTATCGAAAAGGCGAAGGAAAGCGACGTTCCCATCCACAGGGATGATAAGCTGGCCGATACCCTTTCCCGGCTGGAAATCGGAGAGATGATCCCTCCCGAGCTGTATGAAGTAGTGGCGGAAATCCTGATCTTTGTGGACTCCATGGATAAGCTGAAAAATAAGGTAAGAGTGTGAAAGGCGAAAAGATTTTCTAAGGCGTCAAGAGGGTGCAAAGCACACCTCTTTGGTACGCCGCCTAAGAAAATCTAAGTTTCGCCTCGAAGAATCGCCAAAGCGATTCTTCCTCAAGTTTCACGGATTGTTTGTGCCGGCTGCGCCGGCATGTCTGGAAGTGTGAAGAAAGTGAGACAAATGTGGAGGAAAGCATGAACAAACGGGCGGCAGGGGCGGCCTGGGAGCAGAAGGCGGCAGAGTACCTGGCTTCTCACGGCATGAAGATCAGGGAGCGGAATTATCGAAACCGGCAGGGGGAGATAGACATTATCGGATGCCATGAAGGGTATCTGGTGTTTGTGGAGGTGAAATACCGCAGCGGCAGGGAAAAGGGCAGTGCCCTGGAGGCAGTGACAACAGGGAAGCAGCGGCAGGTCTGCAGGGTTGCGGATTATTACCGATATACCCATGGCCTGGGCGAGGGTACTGCAGTACGCTATGATGTGGTGGCTGTCCAGGGGGAGCGAATAGAGTGGCTGAAAAATGCTTTTCCCCACATTTATACAAGAAATCGTTAAAAGGAGCAGGAGATGTTTTCAATAAAGAGGACAGAGCGGGAAGAGGGACCGGTGCTGACACAGAGGGAAGTGAAGACGGAAGACGGCGGTGTACTGGAATATTTAACATTTCCCCCGCTGGAGGAAACAGGAATGATCCGGCATCTGCTTTCCACCCGTCTGGGAGGGGTCAGTGAGGGTGATTTTTCCACCATGAATTTCAGCATCACCAGGGGAGACCGGCCGGATCATGTAGCGGAAAACTACAGGCGGATCGGGGCGGTGCTGGGATGCAGGCCGGAGGATATGGTGAGCACCCATCAGACTCATACCACGAATATCCGGCGGGTGACGGAGGCGGACCGGGGAAAGGGAATTACCTGTCCCCGGGATTATGAAAATATAGACGGCCTGATTACGAATGTACCGGGAATTGTGCTGGCAGCTTTTTCCGCAGACTGTGTGCCTCTGTTTTTCGTGGATCCGGTGCATCGGGCAGTGGGCCTGGCCCATTCCGGCTGGCGGGGAACGGCGGCGGAAATGGGAAGCTGTATGGTGCAGGCTCTTGAGGAGGCCTACGGAACGAAGCCTGCGGATCTCATAGCCGCCATAGGCCCCTCCATCTGCGGGGACTGCTATGAGGTGGACGGAGATGTGGCAGGGAAATTCCGGGGATTTCCGGAGGCTGTAAGACCCGGCAGGAAGCAGGAAAAGTACCTGTTGGATCTTTGGGAGGCCAACAGGCAGATTCTGGCGGCGGCGGGAGTGAAACGCGGCAATATTGCAGTGACGGATATTTGTACCTGCTGTAATCGCGAGTATCTGTTCTCCCATCGGGCAAGCGGGGGACGGAGGGGGATCCTGGGCGCCTTTCTGGGGATAAGATAGCGGCGTGGAAGATGCAGGCACAGATGACAGATGCCAACGATGGGCTTATAGCCTGCCGTGCGGCGGATTGAGAGGACATTATGGCAAATATACTTGTATGTGATGACGATAAGGAGATTGTGGATGCGATTGAGATTTATCTGAGCCAGGACGGCTACCGCATTCTCAAGGCATATGACGGCGAGCAGGCCATTGAAATCTTAAAAAAGGAGGACGTACATCTCCTGATTATGGATGTGATGATGCCAAAGCTGGACGGAATCAGGGCGACGTTAAAGATTCGGGAGCACAGCAGTATTCCGATTATAATGCTTTCCGCCAAATCCGAGGACACGGACAAGATTCTGGGCCTGAATATCGGGGCGGACGATTATATCACGAAACCCTTTAACCCCCTGGAGCTGGCGGCAAGGGTGAAGTCCAATCTGCGCCGGTATACCTCCCTGGGAAGCTTAAGCGCCGACAATAAGGCGGTGTACCAGGTGGGGGGACTGGCAATCAACGATGAGACCAAGCAGGTAACGGTGGACGGCGAACCGGTGAAGCTGACGCCCATTGAGTATAATATATTGTTCCTGCTGGTGAAGAATCAGGGCAGGGTTTTCTCCATTGACCAGATTTACGAGAGCATTTGGAATGAGGACGCCATCGGCGCCGACAATACAGTGGCCGTACATATTCGGCATATCCGTGAAAAGATTGAGATAAACCCCAGGGAGCCCAGGTATTTAAAGGTGGTGTGGGGCGTGGGGTATAAAGTAGACAAGCAGTAATGCTGGAAATGGAGGCCTATGAAGAAGCCTGGAATAAAAAGGATATTGATCGGACTGGCGCAGCATCTGGTGGCAGCGGGAATTCTGCTGGCCGTGGCGGGAATCATGTTAAACTCCTATATTGAGATGGATGCCATTGACGGCAAGAAGATATACAGGATCTTTCCCGTCAATAACCGGCAGGAATTCGAGGAGTCAGAGGTATATCATGATCTCTTTCGAAATGCGATTCAGGATATTACCCAGCTGGTGGCAATCAAAGACGTATTTGAGACAAACGGCATGTTCGATCCGCTGAAGAAGATCGATGTTACAGAATATGCCGGTAAGATCGGGGCAGACAAGGGCGGCTCTGTTTCTGCCGTCTATGATCTGGATGACCTGATAAGATGGGGAAAGCACGGAGTCAGCTATACGAACCATACCATGAGTATATCGAACTTCGTCAATAATTTTGGCTATATTATTTATCCGGAGAATTACTCCCTGGATGAATACGAACAGCTTTGCTTTGACGGTTTTTACAGAAGGGGAGAGGACACGCCGGAGACCGGTATGGTGCCGTCAGGCGAAGACGGGCTTCCGGTGGAGGGAGGAATGCCTGCGTATTATGGCAAGAGCGAGGAAGAGCTTGCGGTGATTAAGGAGGAAATACGGGTATCCAAATACACCAGGGACCAGCTGGAGGACCTTGCCTTTGCCTATATTATGGCGCAGAATCCGGAAGGGATAGAGATGTCCCGGGAGGATGGCGTGATCCGGGTGACGGTGCCGATTTTAAACAGCCGCTACGCCACGGTGGAGGGAGAGAAGCAGTTAATCCGGCTGGCGGACAACTGGGTGGATTACCTCAGGCTGCAAAGTAATTTAGTGGTGACCATTGAATCGCTGGCGCAGCATTATTCTAAGTATCAGGTCTGCAACAGCGCCTATGAGGCGGGCAAGAGCAATGTCAAGTATGCGGTACGCATGATGACGGACGACGGCATACGTACTTATGCTAACGTGCCGGATCTGGGGGACGCCTCCGATGAGGAAGTGACGGAGCTTTTTTCCGAGTACAGAAGATATTTGATCTATTATCCGGACAGTCTGGTCTTCATGGGAAATACGGTCATGAGCGAGGAGGAGATCTATAAATATATCAGCGCCTATGATTATGCCTATCCGGACACCACCCACATATGGCTGGGCATTGATACGGACTATACGGCCCGGGATGCCTTTTATAACGCCAATGCCGTGTATGAAAGGATCGTGTCCAATATGGGGCGGTATATTGCGCTCTTTATTATTCTGTTGATACTGTGGCTGGGCATGGGAATCTATCTCTCTGTCACGGCGGGAGTGACGGTACAGGAAGACGGGGAGAAGGTCTGCCGCCTGAGGCGCTTTGACCATATATGGACGGAAGCGCTGATTCTGCTGACGGTACTCTTTGTTCTCGGCGGTCGTTTTGGCTTCCAACAGATAACCGACATTGCGGAGAATACGGCGGTGACAACGGAGCAGACGGAGGAATCAGGGCTGGAATTTTCCAGGCTTTATCAATATGGGGTATTTGCTGCCTACGGAATTTATCTGAGCGTTGCGGCAGGCATTGTGTGGTACAGCTTTGTGCGGAGGACCAGGGTCCGCAGCCTGTGGCGGGACAGTCTGCTGCGCCATATCGGCAGAGGAAGCGGAAAGGTATTGAGATTTATTGTCGGTCACAGGAATTCCGTCATCAGCATCCTGCTGCCCTATAATTTGTTTTTGTTTATTAACCTGGTAGCGGTAGTAGGGGTATTCTGGCTGTGGAAGCAGGGAGTACCTTCCGCCATTCTGGTGATCTGTACCGTGGCCTTTGACGGCTTCGTGGGCGTGATGCTGTTCAGACGGGGGGCGGAGCAGAATGAAATCGTAGACGGCATTAACAGGATACGGAACGGTGAGGTGGATTATCAGCTGGATACTGCCGCCCTGCATGGCGCGAATAAAGAACTGGCGGACGCGGTAAATAATATCGGCGAAGGCATAGGGAAAGCGGTCAAAACAAGCATGCGGGATGAGCAGTTGAAAGCAGACCTGATTACCAATGTTTCCCATGACATTAAGACGCCCCTGACATCCATTATCAACTATGTGGATCTGTTGAAGCGCCTGGAGATCAGGGAAGAGCCGGCAAAGGGATATATTGATATTCTCGACAGCAAAGCCCAGAGGCTCAAGCAGCTTACCGATGACCTGGTGGAGGCTTCCAAGATTTCTTCGGGAAATATTGAGCTGGACAGGGAAAAGGTAAATCTGACGGAGCTGCTTAACCAGGGGATCGGGGAATTCTCGGATAAGCTGGAAGAAAGCGGCCTGCAGGTGGTCTTCGAGGAGAGCGGCGGACCGGCTTATATCCTGGCGGACAGCAGGCGCATGTGGAGGGTGGTGGAAAATCTGCTCAATAATATCTGTAAATATGCGCTGGAGGGTACCAGGGTCTACTTTGACGTGGAAGTGAGTAACGGAAGGGTACGGGCCCTGGTGAAAAATATCTCCAGGCAGCAGATGAATATCAAACCGGAAGAGCTGACGGAAAGATTTATCCGGGGAGATTTGGCCAGAAGCACAGAGGGAAGCGGGCTGGGACTGTCCATCGCCCAGAGCCTGACCAGGCTCCAGGGAGGAGAGTTCTCAATCTATCTGGACGGTGATTTGTTTAAGACGACGCTGAGTTTTCCCTGTTACAGCGGGCAACCCGGCAATAGCGGGCAGGAGGATTAATCCGGGTTGACGTCTACATCCCGGCGTTCATTGTAAGCTTCCAGAATGCTGTGCATTTTATCCGTTGTCTCCATGACATCGCTCATGGAGGCAGCGTGATTCATAAAGTCTATCAGAGAAGCGATAAACTTACTCATATCAGCCTCAATAAAATAGGGTCTGGTGTACAGCTCAGGGGGCAGATAAGTCAGGTCGGTGGTGACAAGCTTGTCAAAAAAGCCCTGTTCATACGCAGCATCAAACGCCTGCAGCCCATCGGTAAAGAGGCCGAAGGTACAGCAGATGAATACCCTTCTCGCGTTTCGCAGCTTTAATTGTCTGGCCGTGTCGATCATGCTGCCGCCGGAGGAAATCATATCGTCGATGATAATGACATCCTTGCCGTCCACGCTGTCTCCCAGAAATTCATGATCCACAATGGGGTTCTTGCCGCCGATAATGGTGGAATAATCCCTGCGCTTGTAGAACATTCCGGTATCCACGCCCAGAACGGTGGCAAAGTAGATGGCGCGGTCCAAGGCACCCTCATCAGGGCTGATTACAACCAAATGCTCTTTATCTACGATCAGATCATCCTCTGAGGCCAGCAGTGCCTTAATAAACTGGTCATGAGGAATAAAATTGTCAAAGCCGTTTAACGGCGTTGCGTTTTGTACCGTGGGATCGTGGGCATCAAAGGTAATGAGGTTATGGATTCCCATACTCCGCAGCTCCCTCAGCGCATATGCACAGTCCAGAGATTCCCTGCCGTTCCTTTTATGCTGCCTGCTCTCATAGAGAAAAGGCATAATCACATTGATGCGGCGCGCCTTTCCGTTACAGGCGGAGATGACCCGTTTCAGATCCTGATAATGGTCGTCAGGAGACATATGATTGAGGTAGCCGTTCATGGAATAGGTGATGCTGTGATTACAGACGTCCACCAGCAGAAAGAGATCCTTGCCGCGGATGCTCTCGTCAAGAATCGCTTTGGCCTCTCCCGAGCCAAAACGGGGCGTGGAAACATTGACAAGGTAATTATTTTCGATATAGCCGTGGAAGGCAGGATCGTTTTTCACCTTGTCATTGCGGATACTCTTTCGAAATTCCACCAGATAATCATTGATCCTGCGTCCCATGCGCTCCGCGGAGGGCAGTGCGATCAGCTTTAAGGGAGCGACAGGCATTGCATTTTCAAGCTTTTGTAAGTTTGGCATTCGTTTTCACCTCATACTTCCAGACATGCCGCCAACGGCGGCAGTGCCGACTTCCCCGGCACAAACAATCCATGAAACCAAAGCGCAAAGGTTCCGTTCATACTTAATATATATCATTATGCCGGTGGCACGTCAAGAAATTTTCTGCAAAAAAGTGGTGTTGCAGGAGGAAAAATATGTTACTATGGAATGGCAGCCGGACAGGCAATATCAGGGGAGAGTCATATAAATGGAAGGAAAAAGGCAGCATATTATTAAAAGGATAGTTCCCGGCAGCATCGCGGAGGAGCTGGAGATAGGGGCGGGAGACAGGATTCTGTCCATAAACGATAAGGAGATAGAGGATATTTTTGATTACCAGTACCTGACACAGGACAGCTATATAGAAGTGCTGGTGGAGAAGCCGGACGGCGAGCAGTGGCTTCTGGAGGTGGACAAGGATTCCGGTGAAGACCTGGGGATAGAGTTTGAAAACGGCCTGATGGATGAGTACCGCCATTGCCATAATAACTGTGTGTTCTGCTTTATCGATCAGATGCCGCCGGGCATGCGGGATAATCTGTATTTTAAGGATGATGATTCCAGGCTTTCTTTTCTGCAGGGCAATTACGTGACCCTGACTAATATGTCCGACCATGATGTGGAAAGAATCTGCAAATACCGTCTGTCTCCTATCAATATATCCTTTCAGGCCATGAATCCGGAGCTGCGGTGCAAAATGCTGAACAATCGTTTTGCGGGAGAAGCGCTGAAAAAGGTGGATGTCCTGTTCCGGGAGGGGATTCACATGAACGGGCAGATTGTCCTCTGCAAGGGATTGAATGACGGCAGGGAGCTGCAGTACAGCATAGAGCAGCTGATGAAATACATTCCGGTGCTTGAAAGCCTGTCCGTGGTGCCGGTGGGCCTGACGAAATACCGGGACGGCCTGTATCCGCTGGAGCCCTTTACCGGGGAGGACGCCGCCGGAGTCATTGACATGATCGAAACATATCAGAGGGAATGCTTTGAAAAGCACGGCATACATTTTGTCCATGCCAGTGACGAGTGGTATATCCTGGCGGGAAGAGAGGTGCCGGAGGAGACACGTTATGACGGGTATCTGCAGCTGGAGAACGGCGTTGGCATGCTGCGGCTGCTTCTGAATGAATTTGAGGAAGCCATGGAGCGAAGGCGAATGCAGGACGGCTTCCCCTGTAATTCTTATTCCGGGGAGCTGGCCGCTGCCACGGGAATGCTTGCTTATCCCTATATCCGGCGCATGGCGGAGAAAATGGAAGAAAATTATCCTCATATCAGGCTGCACGTGTATCCCATCCGAAATTGCTTCTTCGGAGAGAAGGTCACGGTTACCGGGCTGATTACCGGACAAGACCTGAAAGAGCAGCTGGGCGGGAAAGTGCTGGGAACGACGCTGCTTCTGCCGGAAAATATGGTACGGGTAGACAAGGGGATCTTTTTGGATGATATTACCGTAAAGGAGCTGGAAAAGGCTTTACAAGTTCCCATAGATATTGTAAAATCAAGCGGATGCGACTTTGTGGAGGCCGTGCTGGCCCATACGGCGGGAAGGGAATGATGATTTTCCGGGCCGGCAGAGTACGGGCAGACCTGGAGGTTCGGGAACGGGAACAGGGCGCAGGAATACAGGAAAGAGAGGAAGAAAATGGGGAAAAAGGCGGTGAAGCCCATTGTTGCAGTGGTGGGACGACCCAATGTAGGAAAGTCCACGTTGTTTAACGCACTGGCAGGGGAGAGAATATCCATTGTGAAGGACACTCCCGGTATTACCAGGGATCGCATCTATGCGGATGTCACCTGGCTGGACCGGGTATTTACCCTCATAGACACGGGAGGCATTGAGCCGGACAGCAGGGATGTGATCCTGTCCCAGATGCGGGAGCAGGCACAGATCGCCATAGATACGGCGGATGTGATCCTCTTTCTGGTGGATGTGAAGCAGGGGCTGGTGGATGCGGATTCCAAGGTGGCGGATATGCTGCGCCGCTCACGGAAGCCGGTGCTGCTGGTGGTAAACAAGGTGGACAGCCAGGATAAATATATGGCTGACGTGTATGAATTCTATAACCTGGGTATCGGTGATCCCCATCCCATTTCTGCGGCAAATAAGCTGGGGCTGGGAGATCTTCTGGACGAGGTGCTTGCACTGTTCCCTGAAGGGGAAGAGAGTGTGGAAGAGGATGACAGGCCCAGGATTGCCATTGTGGGGAAGCCCAATGTGGGGAAATCCTCCCTGATAAATAAACTGCTGGGCGAGGAACGCCTGATTGTATCCGATATTGCGGGCACTACCCGGGATGCGGTGAATACGGAGCTCGTCCACAACGGCAAGGAATACGTGTTTATCGACACGGCCGGCCTTCGCCGGAAGAACAAGGTGAAGGAGGAGCTGGAGCATTATATGATCGTGCGCACGGTGAGCGCCGTGGAGCGGGCGGATATAGTGGTGCTGGTGATTGATGCCGTGGAGGGGGTCACGGAACAGGATGCGAAAATTGCCGGGATTGCCCACGACAGGGGCAAGGCGGTGATTATTGCGGTAAATAAGTGGGATGCGCTGGAAAAGGATGACAAGACCATTTACCGCATGACGGAAAGGGTACGGGACACCCTGTCCTATATGCCTTATGCGGAGATCCTGTTCGTGTCGGCAAAGACGGGACAAAGGCTGAATAAATTATTTGAACTCATTGATATGGTAAGCGAAAACCATGCCATGCGTGTGGCTACGGGAGTGTTGAACGAGATCATGTCGGAGGCAGTGGCCCTGCACCAGCCCCCTACGGACAAAGGGAAGCGGCTCAGGCTTTATTACATTACCCAGGTTGCCGTAAAGCCGCCTACCTTTGTAATCTTTGTCAACAGCAGGGAGCTGATGCACTATTCCTATACCAGATATATTGAGAACCAGATTCGTGAGACCTTTGGCTTCAGGGGGACACCTCTTCGGTTTATCATCAGAGAACGAAACGAAAAGGAGCAATGAAAGCAATGGTAAGGATTGTATGTTTAGCCATCGGATATTTGTTCGGACTGTTTCAAACCGCATATTTTTACGGCAGGGCCCATGGGATTGACATCAGAGAGCATGGTAGCGGCAATGCGGGAACTACCAATACCCTGAGGGTGCTGGGGACCAAGGCGGGACTGATTGTTTTTGCAGGAGACTGCATAAAGTGCATGGCCGCGGTATGGCTGGTACGCCTGATTTTCGGTAATACCTATCATAGCATTATTTATCTGCTGTGCCTGTACACCGGTGCAGGGGCCATTCTGGGGCATAACTATCCGTTTTATCTGAAATTCAAGGGGGGGAAGGGAATTGCCGCCACGGCCGGCATGGTACTTTCCTTTCATCCCTGGTTCATTCTGACCGGGGTGCTGCTGTTCTTTGTACCGTTTTTTACCCTGCATTACGTGTCTCTGGGATCTCTGCTGGTCTATGCGGGACTGATGATTCAGCTTGTGGCATTTGGACAGAATGGCTTTTTCAGTGAGATGACCCAGGGACAGCTGATTGAGATGTACATCGTGTTCGGCTGTCTGCTTGTGATGGCGTACTGGAAGCACCGGGAAAATATCAAGAGGCTGCTTCAGGGCAAAGAGCGGAAGACTTATCTGACAAAAAAGAATAAGGTGGAATCGGAAGAAACAGGGCAGGCGGCAGCTGCCACAGATGAGGGAAAGGTAAATTAACCGGCTGCAGGAGGAAAGCGCGGTATCCGATGAAAGACAGGCGGTGTGGGCAGGTATCGTGTTTCAGGTGCTTTTAAGCAAGGAGGTTACATATGGCAAAAATAGGTATATTGGGGGGCGGAAGCTGGGGAATTGCCCTGGCGGTGCTGCTGCATAAGAACGGACATGAGATCACGGTGTGGTCTGCGCTGGAATCCGAGATTCGGATGCTGAAGGAAAATCATGAGCATAAGATGCTGCCGGGGGTAAAGCTTGCGGAGGACGTATTGTTTACCCCGGAAGCAAAGGAGGCAGTGACGGACAAAGATCTGTTGGTGATGTCCGTTGCCAGCTCTTATACGAGGAAGACAGCCGGAATTATCGCCGGCTTTGTACAGCCGGGGCAAAGAATCGTCAATGTGGCCAAGGGTATTGAGGAAGGAACCCTGATGACACTGTCGGAGATCCTGGAGCAGGAGATTCCCCAGGCGGATGTGGCGGTGATGTCCGGTCCTTCCCATGCGGAAGAAGTAGGCCGGGGAATTCCCACTACCATTGTGGTGGGCGCGAAGACCCAGGCCACGGCGGAATCTATTCAGAATCTGTTTATGAACGAGGTCTTCCGGGTCTATATCAGTCCGGATGTTCTGGGTATGGAGCTTGGCGGGGCTTTAAAGAATGTGGTGGCGCTGGCGGCAGGAATTGCCGACGGCTTAGGCTACGGGGACAATACCAAGGCGGCCCTGATTACCAGGGGAATCACGGAGATTGCCCGTCTGGGCACTGCTATGGGTGGAAAGTTTGAAACCTTTTGCGGACTTACCGGTATCGGAGACCTGATTGTAACCTGTGCCAGTATGCACTCCAGAAACCGCCGGGCAGGTATCCTCATCGGCCAGGGAAAAAGCTGTGAGGAAGCCATGGCGGAGGTGCAGATGGTGGTAGAGGGGGTGCATTCCGCCAAGGCGGCCATGGCCCTGGCCCAAAAATATGATGTGCAGCTGCCCATCATCGAGCAGGTGAATGCGGTGCTGTTTGAGGGAAAGAGCGCAGACCAGGCAGTGAAGGACCTGATGCTGCGGGACAAGAAGACAGAGGTGCCGGCATTCCCCTGGCAAGCAGTGTGAAAGGCGAAAAGATTTTCTAAGGCGTCAGCCGATGAGGGCGGCACTGCCGCGGGAGACGGAATGTCCCCAGAGGGGAAGCATGGAGGCCGGAATGGATAAATTTACAGAAATATGCGGTCAGCTGGGGCTGGGAAAGCTGACTGCGCCCCCTGAGGCTTTATCCGGGGGATTTATGCACAAAATGTATTCGCTGAATACGGAGCAGGGGAAATATGCACTGAAGCTGTTGAACCCGTATATTATGCAGCGGGATACGGCAATGGAAAATTTCAGACAGGCGGAAATACTGGAGGCAAAGCTGGAAGGCAGGGGGCTTCCCATACTGCCTGCCCTTACCTTTCATGGGAAGAAAATGCAGGAGACAGGCGGGCAGTATTACTATCTGTTTGAGTTCTTTGACGGTAAGGCTCTGCAAAATTCGGAAATCGAAATCAGCCACTGTGAAGAAATGGGCCGGACCCTTGCCCGCATCCATGAGATTGAACGACGCAGGGAAAAGGTGCAGATTGACGAGATACACGGAAACTGGGCATATTATATGGAGATGCTTTCCGGGCAGAATCAGGAATTATGGGAGCTGATGAGGGAGAATGTGGAACTGGTTCTGGATTGTGAGAGAAAGGGCAATGCTGCCCTTGGCAGACTGCCGGAGACAGTGACTATCTGCCACAATGATATGGATAGTAAAAATGTGCTTTGGCGGGGCGGCGAATATCGGATCATTGATCTGGAATGCCTTTCCTGGGAGAGCCCGTGTCTGGAGCTGTATGATCTGGCGCTAAACTGGGCCGGATACGAGGAATGCGCCATTGATGGGGATAAGCTCAGGGCCGTTGTAAGGGCCTACGGTGACGGAGGCGGCCGGCTGCCGGAGGACTGGGAATGCCTTTATGAGGCAGAGCTGGTGGCAAAGCTGGACTGGCTGGAATTCAATCTCAAGCGGACCTTGGGCCTGGAAGGAGGAGCGGAGGATAAGCAGCTGGGGATTTCCATGGTAAAGTGGGCGCTCCGGCATATCCGGTATTACGCAGGGAGGAAGGACGAGATTTTAAGCAGTGTGCAATAAAGGAATTGGAAAATGCAGTTATGGCACCAAAGAATAAAGGGACGCTTTATGGTAAAATAAAAAGGCTCCGAAGGGGGGACTTGAGCTTGACATCCCTGTGCTGAACGGAGAGGAGTACCGGGAGGAATGTCAGCTTGCTTCAGTATGAGGAAAGAGTGGCTTAAAATGTCACGGAGGTGCTGCTGCCTGTCTTCCGGAGCGGGTACGTACGTCTGCCCGGGCATCTAAAGAGCGTACCCAAATGGCAGCAATACATGTACTGCGGGGACAGCGTGCCCATGGCGGTGATCTATCAGGCCAGGGAGAAGGGACTTTTCTTAAAGGAAGCGGAGTATCCCGTGCCGGCGGCGCTGTTGGTCTATAAGAAATAATGTACAGAAAAAAAGCAGGGGCGGCGGGTAAAGCGGCCTCTGCTCCACGTAGTGCGTCTTGCGGCATAAATTTCCGGCAGCGCATATTTCAGGGAAGCGCTGATCAAAGGCCTTACCGGTAGACAGCCTCGGTGATTTCCCTTGCCATTTTCGGCTTGTTCATGGTATAGAGATGAATGTCGTTTACGCCGTTCTCCTGAAGATCCCTGATCTGGCGGATGGCGTAATCGATTCCCGCTCGGCGCATTTCCTCCGGGTCATCACCGTAGGAGGCGATAATGTCCGCCAAAGCCTTGGGTACGCTGGAGCCTGCCAGAGTGATGGTGGTGCCGATCTGCTTTGCGGAGGTAATGGGCATGATGCCGGCGCAGATGGGAACGGTGATTCCTTTTTTTGCCGCTTTTTCCAGAAAGCCGTAATAAAAGTCATTGTCGAAGAACAGTTGGCTGATGAAAAATTCCGCCCCGGCCTCCTGCTTTTTCTTCAGGTTATTTAAGTCGGATTCCATGCTGAAGGCCTCAAAATGCTTTTCGGGATAGCAGGCCCCGGACAGCTTCAGATCCGTACTTTCTTTTAAGAATGCCATCATGTCGCTGGCATGGGCGAAGTCCCGGGAAGCAAACTGCTCGTCGGTCATATCCCTGGGGCGGTCGCCCCGCAGGGCCAGTACATGATTTACATGATGCTTTTTCAATTCCTCATAAACCGCCAGCAGCTGTTCTCGGCGGCTGCCCACACAGGTCATGTGGGCCACGGCATCAATGCCCAGTTCATTTTGTATGTAGGAAGCAATTTCTATGGTCTGTCCGGAGCGGCTGCCGCCGGCGCCGTAGGTGACGCTGATAAAATCGGGGGACAGCTCACCCAGGGCGTTCAGTACCTCAAAGGCCTTCTCAAACTCGCCGTCTTTCTTCGGAGGAAATACCTCAAAGGAGAGGCTTCTTTTTTTCTCAAAGATGTTTTGTATCATAGGATCGTCCTTTCTGTCTGTTGTATGGCTATTTTATCATTTTAAAATTGTGTTTACAAGCTGAATTTCAGCAGCGCATACTTTTGATACAGACGTCCGGCATGATACCGGAAGTAAAATGAAAGACGGAAAGAAGGCGGGAAACAGATGGATTTCAGGGCGGTTCTGCAGACCGATGAATATGATTTTATCAGAAAGAACGAGCGCCTCGACAATAGAATGGCGCGTTGGGGGAAATTGGCCGGCTTATATCAGATGAAAACATGGATGCTTTGCTGCCGGGAGCTGTCCGGATGGGGACTTATGAGGATAAGCTGTATGCAATTCCTTTATCTGTAAATGTCAGATCCCTTTTGACCCGCAGGGACTATTGGCAGGGGGACAGCTGGACAGTTGAGGATATATTGTCAGTGCTGGAGGAATCAAATGAAATAGAAGGATTATTTGTAGATATTGGCGGCGTGGACGAATATTTTTATAATATGTATTTTATGATAGGGATGGACATCATGCGTTCCCCATTTATGAAAGACGGCAACAGCGGTTTTGACTGTCAGGAATTCAGAGAATTGCTGGTGACCATTAAAAATATGACCCACAATGCTTATAATAACAGCCGGCCGGATGATCGAATGCTGCCACTCACCGATGGAAACTATTTGGGAACAGAGTGTCTGATCACGACTATGAAGGGTTTTTGCAATATTTTCGAAAAAATGGGAGAAAATGCCAACCTGGTAGGCTATCCCAGCGATATGGGAAGCAGCCATTACCTTCAGGAGGCCGGAATGCTGGTCGTTAATCAGAATGCGATGGGGAAAGAGGGGGTAAGGGAATTAGTAAATGATTTGCTGGGTTTGGAAAGTCAAAAGCATGTTGGATACGCCATCAGTGTCAGAAAGGATATACCGGAGGCCCAATTGATTTATGACAAGTCAAGTAATGCTTATATCTGGACAGCTTCGGCCGGTAACGGTTTTCTATTGCCGGCAAAGGCTGACGGAAGCTCTTATTTGGAGGAATATATGCAATTATTACTAAACGCAGAACCCGCATCATTTGCTTCCGATGAATTGTTCGACATGGTTATGGAAGAAGCAAACGGATATTTTAGTTCCGATAAATCTTTGGACGAGGTGGTAGATATTATCCAGAACCGGGTGCAGCTATACTTGGATGAGCGAAAATAAGGGATAAAAGTTACATATATGGCGTCTGCGGAGAGGAAGAGCTGTCCGTGGGCGTCTTTTTTAAGCAGACGGTAGTTCTTGCACAATCGCTGCTTCTGTGTTACGATGTTTATGCTGAAAAACGCAAGGACAGCGTTTTTCTCACGGATTGTTTGTGCCGTCTGCGGCGGCACTGCCGCCGTTGGCGGCATGACGGAAACCGGTGCTTTTACGAGAAAGGACAGGAAGCTGCGGAGAGAATTATCATAGAGAAATGTAAGCCGTATGGGCGGAATGGAGTGCAGTATGGATAACAGAAATTTTCAGGGAACCGGAGAATATGTAGCCAGCGAGGAGCTGATGGCCAGCGTCAATATCGCCATGGCGTTAAAAAAGCCGCTCTTAATCAAGGGTGAGCCGGGCACCGGCAAGACCATGCTGGCGGAGGCGGTAGCAGAATCACTGGGCAAAAGGCTGATTATCTGGAATATCAAGTCTACCACCAAAGCCCAGGAGGGCCTGTATGTCTATGATACCATTCAGCGTCTTTATGACGGGCAGTTCGGCGAGGAAGGCGTGAATGATATTGCCAGATATATCAAGCTGGGCAAGTTGGGGGAGGCCTTTGACAGCGAAGACCAGGTGGTGCTCTTAATTGACGAGATCGACAAGGCGGATCTGGAGTTTCCCAACGATTTGTTGTGGGAGCTGGATCAGATGGAATTTTATATCAATGAGACGAAGCGCACCGTAAAGGCAAAGCAGCGTCCCATTGTGATTATTACCTCCAATGCGGAGAAGGAGCTGCCGGATGCGTTCCTGCGCCGCTGTATTTTCCATTATATTGATTTTCCGGATCAGGGGCTGATGGAGGAGATCGTGCGGGTGCATTTCCCGGAGGTGGAGGAGAACCTGCTGAAAAATGCCATGGATGTCTTCTATAATATCCGCAGTATCCGTGACATCCGCAAGAAACCCAGCACCTCCGAGCTCATTGACTGGATCAATGCCCTGCAGATCGGCGGCATTTCAGCAGAGAAAATTAAGGAGGCCCTGCCCTTTATCGGCGTGGTGGTGAAGAAGGACGAGGATATGGAATTGGTGAAGCAGGAGAAGGGAAATCTATGAATGAACTTTTAAGGCAGGCAAATGCTTTGCTGCAGAATCACGGATTTGAATATGCTTTTTGCGGAGGATGGGCAATAGATCTGTTTATCGGCAGGGAAACGCGGAAGCATGGCGATATTGATATTTTTGCATATTGGCAGGAGCGGGACACAATTATTGAATATATGCAGTCCATGGGGTTTCAGGTATATGAAATGATGGGCGGCGGGAAAGCGCATCATATTACCGATATACAGGAACAGTTAAGGTGGAAGCGAAACATTTTCTGTTTTACACAGGATTGTGAAATGGTGTGTCTGACGGCAACAAATGAAGCAGGTATCTATGTTGTTGATTTCAGGCACATAGGGCAGACGAAATTGAATTTTATAGAGTTTTTGTTCAATGACAAAAAGGATACAGATTTATTGTATGCCCGCAATCATGAGGTTAAGCTGGCATTGTCCGATGCTTTCCTGATTCGGGACGGCCTGCCGTATTTAGCGCCGGAAATGTGCCTGCTTTATAAGTCTACGGATACGGAAAGAGAAGGGTATCAAAGTGATTTTGACAATGCCATGTCGTGCATGGATCTTCGGCAGAAACGCTGGCTTGAAGACGCATTGGCAGTCATGTATCCGGAAGGCCATAAGTGGCGGTAAGAGAATGAACGATAGAGTGGGAAGCATGAGAATGTCAGTAATCGGGAAAGGGAACATGGGCGGGATTGCCATCAAACTGGCGTGGAGGACAGGATATGTTTATTCGTTTTTTTGAAACTCTGCGGGATAAAGGCCTGCAGGTGACCCTGGGAGAATTCCTGACCTTGCAGGATGCCCTGGATCAGGGGCTGTGCGGCAGCTCCCTGACGCAGTTTTATTATGTGGCCCGGATGATCCTGGTGAAGAGCGAAACGGATTTTGACAAATTTGATATGGCCTTTGAAGAGTGCTTTAAGCCTGCCCAGAAAGAGACGGAGGTGGGGAAGGAAATGCTCCGCTGGCTGGACAAGTCCGATATGCTGGAGCTAGCCCATGAGGAGGCAAGAGCCCATTTGAACCAGATGGAGGACATTCAGGTGGACAAGGAGGACGTGGAAGAGACTTTCAAGCAGCGTCTCAAGGACCAGAATGAAGAGCATAACGGCGGCAGTTTCTGGATCGGCACCATGGGCAAGACCTCCTTCGGCAATATGGGCGGCAATGTCGGCGGCGTGCGGGTGGGCGGCCAGACCGGCTACCAGTCTGCCTTTTCCGTGGTGGGGGCAAGAAAGTACCGGGATTTTCGGGATGACCGGGTGTTGGATAACAGGCAGTTTCAGATGGCGTTCCGCAAGCTGCGGCAGTTCTCCTCCCGTCTGGACATACCGGAGTCGGAGCTGGATATTGACGGTACTGTAAACAAAACCTGCAATAACGGAGGATGCCTGCAGATTGTGATGCAGAAGCCCAGGAAAAATGCGGTGAAGTTACTTTTGCTCATGGATTCCGGAGGAACCATGATTCCCTTCAGCAGTCTGCTGAACGATCTGTTCCAGGCCGTTCACAAGTCCAATCATTACAAGGACGTAAAGACCTATTATTTCCATAACTGCATTTACAGCAAGCTGTATAAGACCCCGGAATGTGAGAACGGGGACTGGATTGACACGGAGTGGATGTTCCGCAATGTGGACAGTGATTACAAGGTGATTATTGTGGGGGATGCGGCCATGGCACCGGAGGAGCTGTACTCGGACACCGGGAATTACCGGGGACCCAACGGCGGCCTGTCGGGCTGGGAGTGGCTGCAGCTGGTGAAAAAGAAGTATAAAAAGGTGGTATGGCTGAATCCCAAGATGGCACCGGGAAGAGCTCCCTGGCGGGAGGCGGAGACGGCGGTGAAGGAGCTGTTTCCCATGTACAAGCTGACGGTGGACGGTTTGAACCAGGCAATGACGAAGCTGATGTCAGCCCGCTGACGGTACAAAGTTAAGATGAAAGGGTGGAAGATGGCAGGCAAAGCATGTATTATTTCCTTCAGCGGCCGGGCTGGAGGCAGCTGCAGCAATATCGCAGAAGTATTGCGGCGATACTGGAAAGGAGAGGCAGAAGTGTATGATTTTTCTAACCTTTCCATTACTCCCTGCGGGCACTGCGGTTATCAGTGTTTTCAGGCAGGGGAGGAATGTCCTTATTTCAGCGATCCGGTCTATGAAATGTATGATGCCGTGGTAAAAAGTGAGGTTACCTGTTATATTGTTCCTAACTATTGCGATTATCCCTGTGCCAATTTCTTTGCCTTTAACGAGCGCAGCCAGTGTTATTTCCAGAATCATCAGGAATTGCTGGAGGCCTATCTGGCGGTGAGAAAGAAGTTTATCGTAGTCAGTAACACGGGACGGGAAAATTTTGCATCTGCTTTCCGTTATCATGTGCAGGAGGGTGTGGATCCGGATATTTTGTATCTGAGCGCTAAAAAATTTGGCAGGGTCAGTATTCACGGAGATTTAATGGATTCGGAGGAAGCGCGGCAGACTGTTCTGCGGTTTGCCGGACAGGATAAATAAAAAAACAAAAGTGGTGGAGGCTAAAAACAATGACAGTATTTGAAGAATTGAAGGCAAGGGGGCTGCTTGCCCAGCTGACGGACGAGGAAGAGATTAAGGAGCTGATCAACAGCGGGAAGGCGGTATTTTATATCGGCTTTGATCCCACTGCGGACAGTCTCCATGTGGGGCATTTTATGGCCCTTTGCCTGATGAAAAGGCTGCAGATGGCGGGGAACAAGCCCATTGCCCTGATTGGCGGGGGAACCGGCATGATTGGTGACCCTTCCGGCAGGAGCGACCTGCGCACCATGATGACCACGGAGCAGATCGACCATAACTGCGAGTGCTTTAAAAAGCAGATGAGCCGTTTTATTGAGTTTGACGAGAGCGGAGACATGAATGGGGACAGCTCCAAGGCGATCATGGTCAATAATGCCGACTGGCTCCGGGATCTGAATTATATTGAGTTTATTCGGGATGTGGGGGTGCATTTCTCCGTGAACCGGATGCTGACGGCGGAGTGCTATAAGCAGCGGATGGAGAAGGGCTTAAGCTTCCTGGAATTTAACTACATGATTATGCAAAGCTATGACTTCCTGTGCCTGTATGAGAAATACGGCTGTAATATGCAGTTTGGCGGCGACGACCAGTGGAGCAATATGCTGGGAGGTACGGAATTAATCCGCAGGAAGCTGGGCAAGGATGCTTATGCCATGACCATTACTCTGCTGTTAAATTCCGAGGGCAAGAAAATGGGCAAGACCCAGAAGGGAGCCGTCTGGCTTGATCCGGAAAAGACCTCGCCTTATGAGTTTTACCAGTACTGGCGGAACGTGGCGGATGCGGATGTTTTAAAGTGTCTGCGGATGCTGACCTTCCTGCCCATGGAGCAGATTCAGGAGATGGATCACTGGGAAGGCAGCCAGTTAAATCAGGCCAAGGAGATTCTGGCCTTTGAGCTGACCCAGCTGGTACACGGAACTGAAGAAGCAGAGAAGGCTCAGGACAGCGCCAGGGCATTGTTTGCGGGCGGCGGAGATGCGGCCAATATGCCCTCCTGTAAGTTGGAAGAGGGGGACTTTCTGAACGGAACCATAGACATTTTAGGAGTGCTGGTGAAGGCAGGGCTTACCGCTTCCCGTTCCGAGGCAAGGCGTGCCGTGGAGCAGGGCGGCGTCACCGTAAATGACGGGAAGGTGACGGATGTGAAGACCGTGTATACACCGGAAGCCTTTGCAGGGGACGGTATGGTAGTCCGCAGGGGGAAGAAAAGCTATAAGAGAGTAATCATGTAGGATTTCTTTGGCATTACAGGAAAAGCACCGTGGATGCCTGTGAGGATACTCAGGAAAGCACTTGTGAATGGAAAATATGAGAATATAGTGATATGGGGATGTAGGGATATGATATTATGAAGATGCTGGATGTAAGCGCACAAGAGCTCAGAAGCAGCAGAAACAGACAGGAAGCCGCCGCGAGGGATGTCAGCGACAGCAGTACGCGCAGGCTCCTGCTGTTTTATGCAGTGGAATGCGGTGGAAAGTATCAATTGCTGGTAAATGAGAATAAATTTCTCTTCAGCAAGCTTTCGGAAGAAGATAAAGGCCTGGGGCATGATTTACTTAAGCTGCTGAAAAGAATCGGGATTGAACAAAAATTTGACGAACTTCAGGATTTGCACAGCGGGCACCAGGAGCAAACGATTGACGTGGCGCGCTACCACGAAATGTGGAGGTATGGCATACGCTGTAAGGAAAGCGAAACAGTGGAACGGTCTATTGAAGAATCTTTAAAGAAAATCTTATATTTGCTGCACGAGAATGAGACGAGGAAGTGAGAAAACAAATATGGACTATGAAGCGGTAACGTTTTATACATGGCATGACATAGAACGCAGACTTTTGCGGTGCAGAGATGAATGGCCGGAGAAATGGATCAAAATAGATGTGTTCAGCACAGAGATTGTAATTTATGTGGAAGAGGATTCTGCGGAGACTCAGGAGGAAACAGGCCGGTTTCTGAAAAAGATTTTAAAACAATATTATAACCTGGAAAAATCAAAAGTCGAAATAGACATCACCCGGACGGTTATGAATATCTGTATAGAAGAGACCACAGGAGAAAGAAAAAGAAATCCGTTTCCCTTGTTTAAGGACTTCTCTTATGTAAAAGGAGAAACCGGTGCAGAAAAGTCACAGTTGAAATCCCTGGAGATACCTGTCGTTGCGTTTCATTCGTATAAGGGAGGTGTGGGCAGGACTCTGACGCTGATTGCCATTGTCAGAGAGATTATCAATTTGTATGGCAGAGGGAAAAAGGTGCTGATTGTTGACGGTGACATGGAGGCGCCGGGCCTGACATGGCTGGGCAGGAAGGATAATCATTATGCCATCAGTTACCTTGATGTGCTTGCCATTATCGGAGCAAAGGGAAATCAGAAGGATATAACTGAGGACATAAGTCAATTGGTGAAACGATCCTCACTTGTATTTCAAGGAGATCAAATGGAGCTGGAACAGTATTTCCTTCCCACGTATCGCGAAGAGGGTCAGATGCTGGATGTTTATTCCAGCCCGGAGCGTATTATGTTAGGGGAAAGCAATAAGTATATTATTACAGATACGCTGGCTCAAATTGGAAAATGTCTTGGTGCTGCGGCTGTGCTGGTAGATTTGCGGGCCGGTTTCAGCGAATATTCGTCCCCTTTTCTGTTTGACCCGAGAGTGGATAAGTTTTTGGTGAGTTCCACGTCTCTTCAGTCAGTGAGCGGCACGAATCTGGTTCTGAGAGAGTTAAAGAAGCAGCGGGAAAATGAGAATGCTGTCAGGAAAATTTTTCTGACTATGGTAAATGACGAGAAGTTCAGGGAAAAAGACAGAGACGAAGCCTACCGTCTGTTGCTGCAGGAGGAAGAAGTGCAGGAACCGGATTCTATGGCGGAAGAGCTTCAGGCTCTGGATAGCGTTGAAGAGCTGAAATACAGCGATGAATTGATCCATTTGAGTGATTTGGAACAGATATGCGGAAAACTCAAGCTGGCAGGCGGGACAACAAAGCCTTTGCGGGAAGGGAATATTGTCAGGGATATTTTCGAGAGAAATGATGAAAGGAAAAAAACAGCCGGTATAAATTATGATAAACAGCAAATCGGGAAATTCAGAAAGGCATTGCATGAGATCTGCGAGAAGAGTGTAACCGCCGAAGGCGGGAATATATCAAACATGCTGGCAACCAGGGCAGTGCAGCAGTTGGGTAACTTCACTCAGGAAGTTCCGAGAATTAACGTACTTGGTGCAAAGGGTTCGGGAAAGACTTATCTTTATAACCAGATGCTGAAGGCGCAGACCTGGGAAAGATTTTTGAAAGTAATAGGAACAGGTGTGGAAAGCGACGAGGGTACGTTGGTTTTTCCTGTGTTATGCAGTGAGGATAGAAGTGGGATCAGGGATATACTACCCAAGTGCAGAGAACGCTGCAGTGCCGAAATTCCACAGATGACAATCGAGCCGGATTTCCTGACAAAAAACAGCCTTCAGATCAAGGAGGCAATTAATCGGCAGCTATCCGAACCGGAATGGCAGGAATTCTGGCAGGATCTGATCTTAAGTATGTTTGGCGGCTTAACGAAGTGGGAAGAGCTGCAGGCCATCCTGGAAAAACAGAACCGGAAAATGATTTTTTTGTTTGACGGACTGGAAAATGTATTTGGAGATTTTGAAAAGGATTCGTCGGAAAAGTGCGGGATCAGGACACTGTGCAGGGGAATTGTGAATTTGCTGAGCGAGCTGTATGTTTCTAATATAGGAATTATTGTATTTATGAGAAAGGACATTGCGGAACTGTCTATCAATTCAAATTTTGAGCAGTTCCGAACTCAATATGTACAGTATGAATTAAACTGGACACAGAAGGATGCCCTGCAGCTTGCGTTAAAGCTGGCGGAGCGGGCAGGCAAGGTCAGCGAGGTAAAATGGAGAAGCAGCTCCATACCGGTAGAAGATGCGGGAAAAGATATTATCGAGGAAGAACTGAGAGCGGTGTGGGGAACTAAGATGGGGACGGACAGCTCCAGGCAGGCAGATGCCACAAGATGGGTACTTGCATCGCTGTCGGATTTTAACGGACAGCTTCAGGCGCGGGATATTGTGAGATTCCTGGCATATGCGTCTAAAAATGAGCTTAGTACCGGTAAAAAAGCTACAGGCTATACGGATCGTTTTTTAACTCCGGAGGACATGAAGCAGGCAATCAGGGAATGCTCCATAGAAAAGTTCCGGGAAGTGGAAAAGGAAATCCATCAGCTTAAGAGCAGTTTCCAAAAGCTGCAGAGCATGGAACAGAAGAACAAGTATGTTCCTCTGCCGGATGAAGTTTTAGAGAAGCTGGGGGTGGAAGACAAAAGAAATCTGGAGCGTTTTGGGTATCTTAAGGAGGCCGACGGAGAGTATTATATCTCGGAAAGCATCAGATATGCGCTGGGATATAATAAATCGAAAAGAGGCGGTACGAAATTAGTGTCATTATTGGTGAATAAATAATTGTATAGCAGATAAGGTTTCAGCCAGGGCAGACAAGTATGGTCTGCCCTGACTTTGTTATAGTGTGTATTGAACCTTTTTTATATTTTTTCCGACTATATAAGCGAAGCCGGTTTCAAAACTTACGGAAAGTGAGGTGAGAGGGATGGAGAATTTTGAAGAGCTGCTTGGCAGAGAAATGCCGGTGCTTGAGCGATTCGTAAAATACCGGATCGGGAATCGGCACGACGCTGACGACATTTTGCAGGAGGTCTGCATGGCGGCGTTCAAAAGCTTTGAGGGTCTGAAACAGAAAAATAAATTTAAATCGTGGCTTTTGGGCATTGCTCGCCATAAGTGTAACGACTATTTCAGAGATAAAGCAAAACTTCTTCAAATTTCCATTGAAGACTTGAAGGAATCGGTTTTTACCCACGGACCGCATGGTGCAACTGTCTCATCCGTTGTGCGTGAAACCCTTGAACTGCTCGGCGGTAAGGAGAAACAGATCCTTTATCTCTATTATTTGAAAGAGCTGCCCCAGGATCAGATTGCAGCGCGGCTGGGGCTTCCCATCGGGACCGTGAAAAGCCGCCTGTACTACGCCAAACAGAGATTCAAAGACAAATACCCTTACAAACCAAATCTGAAAGGAGAAAAAACAATGAAAGAATTTCCTGAATACATGCCGGACTATACCTTAGAGGCGCAGAGTAAAGCACCGTTTGAGGTGATACACCGCGAACTTCCGGGGATGTTCATCATCCCTGCGGAAAATGAAGCGGTCTCTTTCGTCATGTATGATTTTCCCGGAAGAAAGCGTACCGCGCGCTACGATCTGAAGGTAACCGGAAAGGTGAATATCCACGGAATGGAAGGTGTCGAAATCAGATCGTGTTGTCAGGAAGAAAAAGGGAAAAAGGAAAACGTAATCTTTGCGCAGCTGACCGACACTTACTGCCGGTATCTCGGCGGTGAAAATGTTGTTGACGGCTGCCGAAAAATTATCACGTTTCTTGATGAAGAATTTGAAGGCGCCTACGGGATTGGCGAGGGGAACTGCGGCTTCCCGGTAAAGCGAAGGAGTGAAGGACGTATTATTCAGAAAGGAAATGAGCTTTTCTATGAAGGCCATGACGATATTTCCGACCTGACAGGAAGATTCACCGTCACGCTGGCAGGTAAAGAATACGACACCGTGCGCCTGATTGACGCTGAGGAAAGTGAAGGCGGCGTTATGCTCTGCGAATACTACTTGGACCATGCAGGCAGAACCGTCCTTTGGAGACGCTTCAACAGCAATCACTGGGCATTCGGACGATACGGCAAAACCTGGACGGAAATGCTGCCGGACAACGAGCGGCTGACAGTCAACGAAGAAATATTTGTGCATTGGTATGACTGCATAACCAACTATGGAAATCTTTGAAAAAAATAAAGTAACCCGTTGACTCTCAACCATACATCAGGTTTATACTACACACATGAAGCGCTTCAAAGGGAACTGTCAACAGATTTTGATAATCGGAAAGAGAGGCAGCGGCATGAGGATCGGCGAATTTGCCCGGCTGACGGGAATGCCCATATCGGTGTTAAGACATTATGACAAGGAGGGACTGCTGTGCCCAAGCCACGTGGATTACTTTACCGGGTATCGGGATTATACGGCTGACCAGCTGATACAGGCGCGTAAAATCGAGCTCTTAAAGAGCAGCGGTCTTACCTTGAAGGACATCAGGGCCATTCTGGAACACACCGGGGACGGTAAGTTCATAAAAGACATTCTGGACCGCCGGGAGTCGGAATATCACAGCATGCTCGCTGCCATCTCGGAGGTGAGGAGTATGGTTGAGAAGGAAGAAAGAAGGTTACGGTCCGGTGAGGAAAATCCGGCGGTACTGGAGAGGGATGCCTTTGGCGATTTGATCCTGAAAGGAGCGCGTTTGCTCCTGCCCCTGGCGGACAGGGGGGATCTGGAGGCCTTGCAGGCAGCGTGCCGCAGTCTGGAGGAAGAGATCCGCAGGAGAAACCTGCAGCGGATTTCCGGGTTTATGACCCTTGGGGATGAGGGCGGCAGGGAGATTCAGGTGGCGGCAAGAGTGCTGGAGCTTGGAGAGGAAAATTTCAAGGAATTTCATGAGGATATCGATCTTCCCTTTGAAGAGGATGAGCAGGTCATTGGTAAATGGAAGGTACTGGGGGAATATGCCGTCCGGGAAGATTTTTATGCGGATACGGGAGAGAGAAGGGAATCCTTCATGGGCAACAGGAACAGGGAGATTTTTTTCCTGCCGGGAGGAGAGGCCTACTGGATTTACAGCTGGACGAAAGGTTTTTTAAAGCTGAACGGCGGCGACCAATCCTGCCTGTGCCGGTATGAGCTGGAGGACTATGACGGAAGCCGTTACATGTTCGTGGAAAATAAGGGCGACGAATACCGGCGGGGCGGAGAACCTACCGTACTGGTGCTGGAGGAGATGGATCATAAAAAGTATACTGCCCGGGAGATCGCCAGGGAGGACGATACGGATCTGCCTTTTGTGGAGGATCCAAGAGTACTGGGAGACTGGAAAGCATATGATTTTATCCGCACCAGGGAGGAATTTGACCCGGCTGTGAATCATATCCCGCAGGACAGACTGATGTATAAGCACATGCACTTTGGAGAAGGGGGAGTCTTCACCAGTATTTATATGGAGGAGACCATATCCGGTAAGGAGAAGCAGAGCTGGACAAAGGGGTATGTGCTGAAATATTATAATCATACGGCCTGTGCTTACGAAATCCTGTCCGTGGAAGGCAGGGACTATATGATGATAGAATGGAAGAGCGGAGATTACCGCTGGGGCGGGTATGATACGGATTATTATGTGTTTGTAAGGGAATAGAAATTGCCACAGGGAAGCCAGCCCGCGGAAACAGCGACGGGGCTGGCTTTTTACCGCAGCTCATTTAAGTATACCTGTACCCGGTTGGTAATGAGCTGCCCGACGGTTTCCGCGGTTTTACTGCCGTTGAAGTAATCCGCCGCTTCCTCCCTGATAATTGCCAGGATGGGGAGGGTGCGGAGAGGGCAGGACCGCGCCTCCTGCAGGGCCAGGCGGTATTCGGCGGCCTTTTCTTCTGTAATATCGTTTTCCGTATAAACATGTTCTTCCGCAGAAATGACAGAATTGCTGCCTGCCTTATAAACTACATAGCCGATTCTCTTTTCCCCGCCGTCCCTGACTTCCGCCAGCTGTGCGTCCAGCCAGGCGTCAAAGTTCTTTTTTCTTAACGGAATATAGTATGCGGGTTCGGAGGATTGTACCTCTTCTCCCAGAAGAAAGCGGATAAACTCCCAGGCACCGTCCTTGTTGGCAGAGCTGCTGCTGATCGCCATGGTGGAGGAAGAGGACAAGCCTGCGTGGCATCCGTCGTCAAACAGGATTCCACAGGCCGTTTTTCCTGCCTTTTTCATATCCTCCGAGCTGTCAAATTCAAAGAGATTCGAAAAGGAACGGCCTTCAGCAATACTGGAAGGATTTAATCTGCGCCCGTCGTCCCCATACAGGGCGGCAGTCTCTAATATTTTTGTAAAAAGTTCTCCGCTGAAGTCACAGGCCATGTCTTCCCAGTTTACCATGCCCCACAGAGTATCACTGCCCTTTAAAAAAAGTTCCAGCAGGTCCTGTGGGTCATAGCCGGACAGAAACACGGTATTCTCCTTCCCCGGCGAGAGCAGGGAATCTATCAGGTCATGGATGCCCGGCTCCTCTTCCGTGTTCAGTATGGAGGAGTCCACCATAAAGCCGGACAAGCCCAGATACCTTGGGCTGACGCCATAGATATGGCTGCCGTCCCGCCAGACGCTGAAAACAGCGGGAAAGTAATCGTTTTCCAGGATGCCGCTTTTCTGCAGGTAGGGAGAGAGGTCTTCCAGGGCGCCTTTTTCCATCAGGCCGGGAATATAATCCTGCATCAGGCCTCCGTAGATTATGTCAGGCCCCTTCCCGGCGGCAATCTGGATACTGGTCAGTCGGGCAAAATCCTCCGGATCATTCCTGCCGCCGCAGTCTTCCAATATCACATGATAGGTTTCATTCTGCCGGTTAAACAACGATGCCTGCCGGGTAATCCAGGAATCCCCGTTAAATCGGCCTCGGAGGACAACAGGAATTTTTTCTATTTCCGACATGGTAAGTCTGTCGCAGACAGTGGCGGGAGCACCGGATTGACTGGCATACAGCATCAGAATGCTGCCATCCGGCAGTATTTTAAAATCTCTCAGCATCATTTCCGGATCATCCACATAATAGGTGGTTCCGATGAAGGAAAAAACACAGGATATGCCTCCGTCCACAGGGGAAACAGCCAGAATCTCATTGCCGACGGAAGGATCCGTGCTGTACAGGAGGGGTAAGCCGTATCCGCCGCCAAGCTGTTGACGGCTCGATGTCCTGAAGTCTAGCTTTACATCGTTTTCACCGGCAGGAAGGCCGGTGGAGGAGTCCAGCTCCGTCAGGGTTTGAACGTCTTCCAGACTGTTTTCCAGAATCAGGTAAATTCGGCCATCCGAGAGCTGGCATAAATCAATGATATTTTGACCGTAGTCCCATTCCTGTGCAAACTGTATCCCCCCGGAAACAGAAAATTTCGTAAGGAGTGTGTTATAAATCTTTTCGTGGCCATCCTCATGGACGGTGCGAAACGAATTGCGCCAGCAATAGCCGTTTCCCTCCGAGTCCAGATACCATTTCCGGAAGGCAAAGCCGGTGGAAGCGTATTCGGCAGGAATTTCAGGGAACAGGATCTTACGGCTTCCATCTGCGCGGTAAAGCCAGACATCCATAATGCCTTCCGTACGGGGGACGGCCCAGAGCTGTGCAGGTTCCTCTCCATAAAAAACGGTATCCAGGAAGGCGGGGGAATAGCCCTCCGGGGTTTGTCCCGGCCACTCCTGTCCGGGACAAACAGTCTGTCTTGACATCACGGTGACATCCAGATAAGCAGTTCTTTCCGTGAGTTCATACAGTGCCTCCATGCCGGGCTGCCTCCCGGACCGAGCTGCTGTGCCCCCGGCCCGGTTCCCACAGGAAGACAGGAGGATGCAGCACAGAAGGAAGGTAAGAGAAAAAGCGCGTGATTTGCTCATAGGCAGGATCCTTTCAACAGTGTGTATTTGTGGCCTGTTATTGTCATTGTAACGCATCCTTTCCGAAAGAACAACAGTTTATCCCAAACCAAACAGCCCGGGGAAACCGCGCTGTAACAGTTCCGTGTCCTGTCTGAGGGGTTACTGCGCGTATCTGTTTGACAATATTCGTTGTTGGGGCTATGATATAAATGAAATAGTTATTTGTCAGTGAGGCGGCAATTCGATGAGTGTGTGAAGCCTGTTTTTCAGCGCGCCGGATGGCGCATGTTTCGCACCGGCGGCATTGACACAGACCGGTGTTATTGATAAAATATACGTTGAGTCGGAGTTTGGCTGATACATAGATAATGAAGATAACAAAAGATACAAAATACGATACGCCAGGAGGATTTTTTTATGTATCATTGTCATGTGTGCTTTTATTTTACGGGACATCAGGGGCAGCTGCCCGAGATAGTAAAGTGCATGGCGCCGTTGGAGGCTTTTGAGCATGAATTTACGGAAAGTGCAGTCCCTGAGGAGGCGCTGGCAAAAGAAGCGGATGTGATTTTTGCGGATCTGAGTAATGTGGATGCGGCAAAGACAGCAGCGGTGCTTGCTGCATGGAAGAAGCCGGAGGCAGAACTGATCCTGCTGGCAGGGGAGGAGCAGCTGGCGGAGCTGACAGGTGCGGATACGGCGGGTGAAGATTTGTCCCGGGTCACGGACCTGTGGACGCTTCCCATGGCGGAGGGAGAAATTCGCTTTCGTTTTCTGCGGTGGCAGCAAGCTTATAAACGGCACAGGGATTGCTGGCAGACCGGCCAGTATCTGGAAAGCGTGATTAACGGAACGCCGGATCTGATCTGGTATAAGGATAAAAACGGTATCCATGAAAAGGTGAATGACAGCTTCTGTAAGGCAGTAAACAAAACCAAGGATCAGGTACAGGGACGGGGGCACGCCTATATCTGGGATGTGGAGGCGGATGATCCTGCCTGCATTGAGTCTGAGCGCATTGTCATGGAGAGCAGGCAGACCTGTGTTTCGGAGGAGGTCATACAGACCGGCGACGGGAAGAGGGTGCTGACCACCTATAAGTCCCCGTTGTATGATCTGGACGGAAGCGTTATGGGTACCGTGGGCGTGGCCATTGACGTGACCAAGGAACGGGATTATGCAAGTGAACTGCTGAAGAAAAATCAGACTCTGGAAATGCTGTTTACTACCATGGACTGCGGCATGATATGCCATACGCTGGACGGGAAGCGGGTTATCAGCGTGAACCAGGCGGCACTGAATATTCTTGGGTATGAATCTCCGGAGGACTTGACGGGGGACGGTTTCTTTCTCATCTCGCCATCCGTTCTGGAGGAGGATAAGCCGAGGCTGCAGAATATCATTCAATCCATGAAAAATGTGGGGGACAGTGTCAGCCTGGAATATCGTGTCCGCCACAGGAACGGGGAGATCCGTTATGTGCTGGGCAGTATCAAGATCGTGGAGGAGAATGGGGAATTACTTTGCCAGCGGTTCCTGCTGGACCGCACCGCACAGAAGCTGCAGGAGGAAGAAGAACGACGGCGGGATGAGCGCAAGCAGATGGAGATGATCCAGGCTCTCAGCATTGACTACAGTCTTGTATGCTTCTTTGACCTGGATACAGGAAAGGGAAAAGCGCTCCGGATCGGTGACTGCAAGCATAAGATTCTGGATACGATTTTTGGCGGGGAGCTGTCCTATGACGAAGCAATGGAGCGTTACATAGAGACGGGTGTATACGAACAGGACAGGGAACCGCTGCAGAATGCCATATCCCGTGAGAATCTGATGAAGGAGCTTATAAACAAATCGGTTTACCACATCGGTTATCGGATGACCTGCTGCGGTGAACTGAGGTATTTCCAGATGAAAGTAGTGCGTGCCGGGAAGTGGAATAAGCGTCACGGTATTGTCCTGGGATTCCGCAGTGTGGACGAGGAGACCCGCAGCGAACGGGAGCAGAGAACTCTGCTGGAGAATGCCCTTTCTCAGGCAAATCGTGCAAGCCGGGCCAAGAGCACCTTCCTTTCCAACATGTCCCACGATATTCGTACGCCGATGAATGCCATTATCGGGTTTACTTCCCTGGCGATTACCCATATCGACAGCAGGGAGCAGGTTCAGGAATATCTGAAAAAGATCATGTCTTCAGGGAACCATCTGCTGAGCCTGATTAATGATGTCCTGGACATGAGCCATATTGAAAGCGGTAAGATACACCTGGAGGAGGAAGCATGCAGTCTTCCCGATATCATGCACGAGCTGCGCAATATCATCCAGGCGGATGTACATGCCAAGCAGCTGGATCTGTATATGGATGCCGTTGACATTCATAATGAGGAGATCTGCTGCGACCGGCTGCGCTTGAACCAGGTTCTGCTGAACCTGCTGAGCAATGCGGTGAAATATACCGGCGCGGGCGGCATGGTCAGTATGAAAGTGATTGAAAGGCCGGGTAGTTCCGCCGGATATTCACTATATGAGTTCCATGTCAAAGATACGGGTATCGGCATGAGTGAGGAATTTGTGTCCCATATCTTTGAGCCCTTCGAGAGGGAGCAGAATTCCACTACCAGCGGTATTCAGGGAACGGGACTTGGCATGGCCATCACCAGGAATATCGTGGATATTATGAACGGCACCATAGAGGTAACCAGCAAACAGGGAGAAGGAACGGAATGCGTTGTCTGCCTGCCGCTGCGCATAAACGGCGGGAAGAAGGTGCCTCAGACAATACCCGAACTGGAGGGCTTCAGGGCACTGGTGGTGGATGACGATTTCAACACCTGTGACAATGTATCCTGTATGCTGCAGCAGATCGGGCTCAGGGCGGAGTGGACCCTGTCAGGCAAAGAGGCCGTCCTGCGTACCCGCCAGGCATTGACCCGCAATGATCCCTATTTCGTACATATCATTGACTGGCTTCTGCCTGATATGAACGGTGTGGAGGTAGCCCGCAGGATCCGGCAGGAGGCGGGAAAGAATGTGCCCATCATTGTATTGACGGCTTATGACTGGACCGATATTGAGGACGAGGCGAGGGAGGCAGGGGTGACCGCATTCTGCAGTAAGCCGCTGTTCTTCTCCGAGCTGCGGGGATGCCTGTATTCCATTGCCGGTTCGGACAATGACAGGAAGGAAAAGGGGACGGAAAAAGAGCCTCTTCGCACGGGCCGCATCCTGCTGGCGGAGGACAATGAACTGAATCAGGAGATTGCAGTGGCCATTTTGGAGGAGGCAGGATTTACGGTGGAGGTTGCCGAGAACGGAAAGATAGCCGTGGATATGCTGACCGCCTCGGAAAACGGATATTACCAGGTGATCCTCATGGATGTCCAGATGCCGGTGATGAACGGATATGAAGCGACAAAGACCATTCGCAGGCTTGATAACAAAGCGCTGTCTTCGGTGCCCATTGTGGCAATGACGGCAAATGCCTTTGAGGAAGATAAGCAGGAGGCATTGAGAAGCGGCATGGATGGGCATATTGCAAAGCCCATAGAGATTGACAAACTGATGGAAATGCTGGACCAGGTACTGGGACAGAGAAAACAGAAAATAAATGACGAAAGGTCATAAGACATCCGCCTCCCGCATATCCTTCTGTAGGATATGACAGGAGGCTTTGTCTATGGAACATGTATCGACTACATACGACTTGTATCACGATATACAGCAACGCACGGGAGGAGAAATCTACATAGGGGTGCTGGGGCCGGTGCGCACGGGAAAATCCACCTTTATCAAGAGATTTATGGAGGAGATGGTGCTGCCCAACATGGAGGATGAACACGCGAGGGAACGGGCCCAGGATGAACTGCCCCAGAGTGCAGGGGGTAAGACCATCACCACTACGGAACCCAAGTTCATTCCCAACGAGGCGGCGAAGGTGCATTTAAGCGGGGACATCGACGTTTCGGTGAGGCTGATTGACTGCGTGGGATACATGGTGGAGGGCGCCGCGGGACACATGGAGGAAGAGACGGAGAGGATGGTAAAGACTCCCTGGTTCGATTACGAGATCCCCTTTACCCAGGCAGCGGAGGTGGGCACTGACAAGGTTATGAACGATCATTCCACAATCGGGCTGGTGGTCACTACGGACGGGAGCTTTGGAGAAATTCCCAGGGCCAATTACCTGGAGGCGGAGGAACGGACGATACTGGCGCTGAAAAAGCTGCGAAAGCCGTTCCTGGTGCTGGTAAACAGCCAGAAGCCTTATTCTGAGGATGCCAAAAGGACCGTGGAGGAGCTGGCAGAAAAATATGGGGTGTCGGCTATTGCCGTGAACTGTGAACAGCTGAAAAAAGAAGACATTCACATGATTCTGGAAAACGTGCTCTATGAGTTCCCGATTTCGGCCATGGAATTCTACATGCCTAAATGGGTGGAGATGCTGGCGGAAGACAACCGGATGAAGCAGGATCTGGTGGAGAAGGTAAAGCTCATTATGAAGGATTATTCCACTATCCGGGATGTGCTTGAAAAACCGGTGAACCTGGAAAGCGAATACATAAGGCGCTGCAAGACGGATACCGTATCCCTGTCGGACGGCTGCATCCGGGTAACCCTGGACGTTGCGGATTCCTATTATTATGAAATGCTGACAGAAATGGTGGGCGAGAACATTGCCGACGAGTATCAGCTAATCAGCAAATTGAAGAGCTTTGCGGCCATGAAACATGAATACAACAAGGTGCTTGACGCGGTCAATATGGTGCGCATCAAGGGATACGGCGTGGTTACGCCGGATAAGGATGAGATCGTCCTGGAGCGGCCGGAGCTGATTAAGCACGGCAATAAGTTCGGCGTAAAGATCAAGGCATCCAGTCCTTCCATCCATATGATCCGGGCCAATATTGAAACGGAAATTGCACCCATAGTGGGCACCCAGGAGCAGGCGGAGGATCTGATTACCTTTATCAATCAGACAGATGCCCAGAGCGGAATCTGGGGCACGAATATTTTCGGCAAGACGGTAGAACAGCTGGTGAATGACGGGATTACCGCCAAGGTGGCGGTGATCGGGGAAGAGAGCCAGATCAAGCTGCAGGATACCATGCAGAAGATTGTCAACGACAGCAACGGCGGGATGGTGTGCATCATTATTTAGGGAAACGCTTTCATCTGCGCTTCCTCACAGCTGACAGCAAGGCGGCCGGGAGATTACATTTCGAAAATACCTGCGGCTCCCGGCCGCGAAACAAATTGCTTTTTCCCTTAATGTTCTGTATAATAGAAAAAAAGCGAAGGGGGAAAGGGGCCGAATGGGTGAAGTATATGAAAAGCTTGTGAAATGCCGTGACTGCGTAAGGAAAAAGACGGACTTTGTGCCGGAGGCAGCCATTGTCCTGGGATCCGGCCTGGGGGATTATGCCGGGAGTATCCGGGTGGAATATGAATTGCCTTACGGTGAGATAGAAGGCTTCCCGGTGTCAACGGTGCCGGGCCATGCGGGTAGATTTATTTTCGGATATGTAGATCGGCTTCCCGTGGTCTGTATGAAAGGGCGGGTGCACTATTACGAAGGATACCCCATCAGTGATGTGGTGCTGCCTGCCAGGCTGATGAAGCTCCTGGGGGCGAAGATCCTGTTTCTGACCAATGCGGCAGGCGGGGTGAATACCTCTTTCCATGCAGGTGACCTGATGCTGATCCGGGATCACCTCTCTGTCTTTGCACCCAATCCTCTGATCGGGCCGAATGTGGACGAGCTGGGGGTGAGATTTCCCGATATGAGTGCGGTCTATGACGGGAAGCTTCAGCAGGTCATCCGGGAAACGGCCAGGGAAAACGGTATTTTTCTTCAGGAGGGGGTTTATGCCCAGCTTACGGGGCCTTCCTTTGAGTCTCCGGCCGAGATTCGCATGCTGCGGACGCTGGGGTGTGACGCGGTGGGTATGAGTACCGTGGTGGAAGCCATTGCCGCCAATCATATGGGTATGAAAGTATGCGGTATTTCCTGTATCTGCAATCTTGCCGCAGGGATGACGGCGGTTCCCTTAAGCCATGAGGAGGTGCAGGAGGCTGCGGACCAGGCGGCGCCAAATTTCAAAAAGCTGGTGACAGAGTCCGTTAAAAAGTTCGGAGACATGCTGTAGGAGCCTTTTCGCGGGAGGAGAGCCATGACAAAGCAGAAGATTACAGATGCGGGCGCGTTGGCGCAGGCCGCGCTGGACGCCCGGGAGAATGCGTATGCACCCTATTCCCACTATACAGTGGGTGCTGCCCTGCTGACGGAAGAAGGAGAGGTATTTACAGGCTGCAACATTGAGAATGCTTCTTATGGTGCGGCAAACTGTGGGGAGCGGACCGCTTTTTTTAAGGCAATAAGCCAGGGCAGGAGGCGGTTTCAGGCGATTGCCATTGCAGGCGGGATGGAGGGGGAAGAGCCGAAGGATTATGCTTATCCCTGCGGTATCTGCCGCCAGGTGATGCGGGAGTTTTGTGATGACGGCTTTCAGGTGATCGTTGTAAAAAGCGTAGAAGATCGTCGGCAGTACCGCCTGGACGAAATTTTGCCCTTTGGATTCGGAGGTGAATCAATCAGGTGAATATCAGGCTTTATAATGCAAGAATTCTGACCATGGAGAAGGACAGGCCGGTTTTCAGCGGAGAGGTCTGGGTGAAGAATGACAAGATCGCTTATGTGGCGGAACAGGAGGAGCTGCGGTTCAGCTGGAACAGCGAAATTCCCAGGATTGTGTGGGATGTGGAGATTGACTGCCGGGGGGATCTGCTGATGCCCGGATTTAAAAATGCCCATACCCATTCTGCCATGACCTTTTTAAGGTCCTACGCAGACGATGTGCCGTTGAAGCAGTGGCTTAACGAAAAGGTTTTTCCTCTGGAGGAGAAGCTGACGAAGGAGGATATTTATCATCTGACCCGGCTGGCGGTGCTGGAATATCTGACATCGGGCATCACATCGGTATTCGATATGTATCTGATTCCCGATGCCGCCGCGGAGGCCTGTCTGGATATGGGGATGCGCTGTGTACTTACCAGCGGCCTGAATAATTTTGTTTCCTCACCGGAGCAGATGGAAGAAGAATATCTGAAATGGAATAAGAAGAATTCCCTGATTAGCTACCAGCTGGGGTTTCATGCCGAGTACACATGCTCCAAGGAGTTGATTTACCGGGTAGCCCAGCTGGCCCACAAATTCCATGCCCCCGTCTATACCCACCTGGCGGAGACCAGGAGGGAGGTGGAGGAGTGTAAGGAAAGGCATGGTATGACACCGGCAATGTTCCTGGATATGATGGGGATCTTTGAGTATGGCGGCGGCGGGTATCATTGCGTCCATATGACGAAACAGGATCTGGAAATCTTCAGGCGGCGCAGGCTGTATGCGATTACCAATCCGGCCTCCAATATGAAGCTTGCCAGCGGCATTGCGCCGACAGCGGAGCTTGAGAAGAGAAAGATTCCCGTGGCAATCGGCACGGACGGCGCGGCCAGCAACAACTGTCTGGACATGTTCCGGGAAATGTTCCTGGTGACGGGCTTAAGCAAGCTGCGTGAGGAGGATGCGGCCAGCATGGATGCCATGAAGGTGTTAAAAATGGCTACCGTAAACGGTGCCAGGGCCATGCGTCTGTCCAAGGCGGATGTGCTGGCCAAGGGAAAGCTGGCGGATCTGATTCTCATAGATCTGCACCAGCCCAATATGCAGCCGGTTCATAATATTCCAAAGAACCTGGTATACAGCGGCAGTAAGTCCAATGTGCGAATGACGATGATTAACGGGAAAATTCTTTACCGGAACGGAGAATTTAACATTGGCGGGAGCACAGAAGATATTTATGCAAGGTGTAACAGTATCGTAAGGCGCATCATTTATGCCTGACGCATATGCAAAGGAGGAGAGTAAAAAATGCTGGAAAAGATTTTTAAGCTCAAGGAAAACAAGACGACGGTAAAAACGGAAATCATTGCCGGGCTGACAACGTTTATGACAATGGCGTATATCATTGCCCTGAATCCCAATCTGCTGGTGGGCTTCGGCCAAAGCGGGACAAGCCTCTGGAACGGTGTTTTCCTGGCTACCTGTATTGCTTCGGCGGTGGGAATGCTTGTCATGGCTTTTGTGGCAAACAAGCCCTTTGCAATGGCGCCGGGGATGGGGCTGAACAGCTTTTTCGCGGTAGTAGTGGCAAATATCGTGGGGCTGACCGGAATGACCTATCTGGAATCCTTTCAGGCGGCGCTGTGTATTATACTGATTGAGGGTCTGGTATTTCTGGCGCTTTCCGTGCTCAATGTACGGGAAAAGATCGTAGATGCAATTCCTCTGGGAGTCCGCCTGGGGATCGCGCCCGCCATCGGCCTGATGCTGTTAAACATCGGCCTGGGCTCCAATGCCGGCGTGGGACCTGCCAGCTCGTTCTATGTGATGCGGGACTTTTTCGGTGCGCTGACCCCCAGCATTGCCAAGGCAAATATGGGAGACAGTTATCCCACCATGGTGCTGACGGTGGTGACCATGTTCATCGGCCTGTTTGTCATTATTATTCTGAGCCAGAAGGGGATAAAGGCCGCAGTTATTCTGGGAATGCTGGCAGCCAGCATCATTAACTGGGCAGGGCAGGCAATTTTCCTGCATACCAATCCCTTTGCAAGCCTGGCGGGGGCGTCTTTCCTGCCTCCCTTTAAGGATATGGCGGAGACTACCCTGTTCAAATTCAATTTCGGCGGGTTTGCTCAGATCGGCTTGTTTACTGTAGTGACGCTGATTATTACCTTCTGTATTATCGACATGTTTGACACCATCGGTACCCTGGTGGGGACGGCAAGCCGTGCAGGCATGTTGGACAAGGACGGCAGGATGCCCCAGATGAAGGAAGCGCTGCTGGCGGATGCCGTGGGCACCGTGGCCGGTTCCGTGACGGGAACCTCTACCGTGACTACCTTTGTGGAATCCGCATCCGGCGTGGAAGCGGGAGGCCGGACAGGATTGACGGCGCTGACCACGGGAATTGTGTTCCTGGCATGTATGTTCCTGGCGCCTGTTGCGGCGGTGATTCCTCCGGCAGCCACCTCGGCCGCACTGATCTATGTGGGAGTGCTGATGATAACGGGTCTGAAGAATATTGATTTCGGCGACATCTGTCAGACCGTTCCCACGGCGTTGATGCTGATTGCCATGCCGGTATCCGGTTCTATCGGACATGCCATCGGCATCGGATTGATTTCCTATACGGTGATTAAGCTTTTCACGGGCAAGGCCAGGGAGGTGTCGGTGCTGACTTATGTACTGTCGGTGATTTTCCTGGTGAAGTTCTTTTTGGTCGCCTAGCCATTCTTCCAAGCGCTATTTTTACGCTTTGCGCGGCTTTTGTGCTTTGGATTCACCGATTGTTTGTGCCGCCATCAGCGGCACTGCCGGCTGCGGCGGCATGACGGGAAGTGTGAAGGGAATTTGATAATTGGGGATTTGACGTATGGAGTATGTGTTGTTTGCGGCGGCGCTGGCGGTATTTGTGCTGGCGATCTTCGGGCTGGAATTTTACCGCGGGAAGAAGGAAGAAAAGAATTTCATCGAGAAGCTGTACCGGGGATATTTAAAGCTTTCCGACAGGAAATATCCTACGGAAAGATTTGAGAAAATGGACAGCTTTTACAGACGGCATCCGGAGGAGTGGCAGATCGACGACATTACCTGGAACGATCTGGGGATGGATGAGCTTTTCAAGCGCATGAATTATACGCTGTCCGCAACCGGGGAGGAGTACCTGTATTATCGGCTGCGGACATTGCGCCGGGACCGGGAGGAGCTGGAGCATTTTGAGCAGAAGGTCCGGTTCTTCGGGGAGCACCCGGACGAACGCGTGCGGTTTCAGTTTCGTATGAATAAGCTGGGACATACGGGAAAGTATTCCCTTTACGACTATATCGATAATCTGGATTATCTGGGAGAGCGGTCCAACAGGAAGCATATCTGTATGGATCTGCTTTTTCTGCCCCTGGCAGCCCTGTGTACGGTCAATTTTTCGCTGGGGCTCATTGGGATCGTGGCGCTGATGATTTATAATATCATTTCGTATTTTAAGGAAAAGGGCGAGATCGATCCGTATATTATCAGCTTTGCCTATGTTATACGCCTGCTGGACATCTGTGATGAGCTGGAAAAAACAGGCCTGTCGGGATGTGAGGAGGAGCTGGAGCAGATTCGCTTTCACAAGAAAAGAATGCAGGCCATGCGGCGGAACAGCTTCTGGGTTATGAATTCCGGCTCCGCAAGAGGCGGAAATGCTTCCGGTGATATTATAGGCGTGCTGCTGGACTATATCCGCATGGTATTTCATGTGGATCTGATGAAATTCAATAATATGCTGAGCGTTCTGCGGGAGCACGTGGAGGACGTGGACGGGCTGATTGCTGCCGTGGGCTATCTGGAGACGGCAGTGGCGGTATGGATCTTCCGGGAATCGCTGACAAACGGCTGGTGCTGTCCGGAATTTACAGGGGAATCGGCCGGGGGCGCTGACCGGGAAAGCGCAATCCGGGAAGGAAAGAACCGGGAGGAGAAAATCCGGGAGGGGAAAGCGTCGTCAGGCAGCGGCCGGGAGGGAAAGCTGGAGCTGGAAAACGGGTATCATCCCCTGCTGGATCACCCGGTGAAAAACAGCATTACGGCGGAACGGGGAGTACTGCTCACCGGCTCCAATGCTTCGGGAAAGTCTACCTTTTTGAAAACCGTGGCCCTGAATGCCATCCTGGCCCAGACGATCCACACCTGTGCCGCTGACGGCTATCGCGGGTGTTTTTACCGTATCTTTTCTTCCATGGCCCTGCGGGACGACCTGGCAGGAGGAGAGAGCTATTATATCGTAGAGATCAAGGCGTTGAAGCGAATTCTGGATGCGGCGGCATCAGGTGGGGGCAGGATATTATGCTTTGTGGACGAGGTGCTGCGGGGGACGAATACGGTGGAGCGGATTGCCGCCTCCAATCAGATCCTGAAATCTCTCGGAGGATCGGGTATCGTCTGCTTTGCGGCCACTCACGATATTGAGCTCACGGAGCTTCTGCGGGAGGATTTTGATAATTACCACTTCGAGGAGGATGTGCGGGACGGCGACATCAGCTTTAATTATCGTCTGCAGACAGGGAAAGCCACCGGCCGGAATGCCATCAGGCTGCTGGAGCTGCTGGGATATGACGGCGGGATTACCGACAGGGCTTCCCGGCAGGCGGAGAGATTCCTTATCACGGGGAGCTGGAAATAAGCAGCCGTTCAGTGCCCTGTAAGGTGCCGGATAGGAAACGGTCACTATTTGCTTGACGGGAGCGGATGGTGTTGCTATACTTAAAATCAGGGTGTGCCCAGTGTGAGGACGGGTACATACAAACATTTAGGAAAAGAGGCTTAAGCTATGGGAAAGCTGATTGAATTCGGAAGAATGTTTTTATCTTATGGACTGTTGATGCTGATAATTGTGGCCGTTTCTGGAGTGGCAATTTTTATCGGTATCACCATGGCAAAGAAAAAGAACGCAAAGAATGAGGCGTCTGCCGGTTCCGGGGAAGATCTGAAAGCAGAAAAGGTATAACTATCATGGCGAGATCGGCGGGGCAGAAGCTGAAGCTCTTGTATATCATCAAGCTTCTGACGGAAAATACAGATGAGAATCATCCTGTGAGCACAGCGGACATTATAGCGTATCTGGAGTCAAAGGATATTCATTCGGAACGAAAAAGCATCTATGACGACATAGAGAAGCTATGTGATTTCGGTTACGATATTGTCCAGATCCACAACAGGCTCGGGGGTGGCTATTATATGGCGAGCCGTGAGTTCGAGCTGGCCGAGTTAAAGCTTCTGGTAGATGCGGTGCAGTCCTCGCGGTTCATTACCACGAGGAAATCCAGGAGCCTGATCAGGAAGCTGGAGCATATGGCGGGGAAATATGACGCCGGTAAGCTGCAGAGGCAGGTATATGTGGCCGGGCGCATCAAGACAGAAAACGAAAGTATCTATTATAATATCGACAATATTCACAGGGCGATCCAGGAGAACAGGCAGATTGAATTCCAATATCTTGACTGGAATCTGAAGAAGGAGCTTGTGCCCCGGGTGGGCAGTAAGAAGCATGCCAGCCCCTGGGCGCTGATCTGGAAGGAAGAGAATTATTATCTGGCGGCATATGACGCGGTGGACTGCATCCTGAAGCATTACCGGGTGGATAAAATGGGCCAGGTGAAGGTGCTGCAGGAAGCCAGGGAAGGCCTGGAGCAGTTTTCGCAGATGGATCCGGCAGTTTATTCGAACCAGACTTTTGGCATGTTCAGCGGCGAGACGGATACGGTTACGCTGCAGTTTCCCAACAGGCTGGCAGGGGTGGTGCTGGATCGTTTCGGCAAGGAAGCGGACATTCGGCCCATGACTGACAGGATTTTTCGGATTCGTGCCAGGGTGGCGGTCAGCGGACAATTCTTCGGCTGGCTGGCCGGGATCGGTCGGGAAGCGGTGGTGGTCGGGCCGGCTTCGGTGAAGGAGAGGTATCGAAAGTGGCTCACCGACATCGTGGCCACGATGCAGCTGACGGCGGAGCTGCCGGAATCTTTTCATGAGGAAAAGGATGATTGAGCAGGTATCTGAATAAGTCATAAAATTCAGATACCTTTTTTGTGTATTTTTTTTGGCCGCGTACGTTGACAAGCGGGGAATTTTTTCTTATACTGGTAAATAACGGCACAACATATTGGGATTAATACAAAGAATGCTCCCATATTTTGTACCAGGACAAATGATAAAGGCCCGGCGGTTCTATCGGGCTCCGGACATTGTTCCGGAGCCCGATTGTTCGGGTGATGCCCGCAGGCCTTTGGAGTCCGGGTAAAAATGTAAATTACTTGTGAAAGGGAGAAAGGAATCTATGAGCAGCAATTTTGACCAGGCGGTTACGGAAAAAACAAATTACGGTGAAGAGTTTAAGCCCGCAAGAGAGGTATATGTCATCAAGAAGGATGGCAGCAAGGAGAGCTTTAATGTGCAGAAGGTTGTCAATGCGGTGGCAAAGAGCGCATATCGGGCTTTGACGAGGTTCACCGGAGAGGAAGAGAGCAGTATCTGCCGATATGTGATCGAAAAGGTCAATGAAATGGATGTGGACGAGATCCCCATTCCCGTGATGCACAATATTGTGGAGAGTGCGCTGGAGCAGGTAAAGCCGGTGGTGGCAAAGAGCTATCGGGACTATCGCAATTACAAGCAGGATTTTGTGCGTATGCTGGACGATGTATATAAAAAGAGCCAGTCTATCATGTATATCGGGGATAAGGAAAATGCAAATACGGATTCCGCGTTGGTGGCTACCAAGAGAAGCCTGATTTTTAACCAGCTGAATAAGGAACTGTACCAGAAGTTTTTCCTGACTACGGAAGAGATTCAGGCCTGCCGGGACGGCTATATTTATATTCACGACATGTCTGCCAGAAGAGACACCATGAACTGCTGTCTTTTTGACGTGGAGAATGTGCTGCGGGGCGGATTTGAAATGGGAAATGTATGGTATAACGAGCCGAAATCCCTGGATGTGGCATTTGACGTGATCGGAGACATTGTTTTAAGCGCTGCCAGCCAGCAGTACGGAGGTTTTACCGTTCCCAGCGTGGATCTGATTCTGGAGCCCTATGCCGAGAAGTCCTATGACAAATATATTGAAAAGTATATCCGCCTGGGAATTGACCGGGATACCGCCGAGGCTGAGGCCTATGGGGATGTGGTGAGAGAGTATGAACAGGGCTTCCAGGGCTGGGAATACAAATTCAATACGGTGGGAAGCAGCCGGGGAGATTATCCCTTTATCACGGTGACGGCGGGTACCGGCACCGGCAGGTTTGCCAGGCTGGCCACGATCACCATGCTGAACGTAAGGAGGCGGGGACAGGGCAAAAAGGACTGCAAGAAGCCGGTGCTGTTTCCCAAGATTGTATTCTTATATGACGAGAACCTTCACGGGCCGGGCAAGCCTCTGGAGGATGTGTTTGAAGCGGGGGTAAAGTGTTCAGCCAAGACCATGTATCCTGACTGGCTGAGCCTGACGGGGAAGGGGTATGTGGCAAGCATTTATAAGCAGTATGGGAAGATCATTTCCCCCATGGGCTGCAGGGCCTTCCTCTCTCCCTGGTATGAGCGGGGCGGCATGCACCCGGCGGATGACAAGGATATGCCGGTATTTGTGGGGCGCTTCAATATCGGGGCGGTGTCCCTGCATCTGCCCATGATTCTGGCGAAAGCCAGGAAGGAGAGCCGGGACTTCTATGAGGTGCTGGACTATTACCTGAACCTGATCCGTCAGCTCCATATCCGCACTTACGCCTACCTGGGGGAAATGCGTGCTTCCACGAACCCGCTGGCTTACTGTGAGGGAGGCTTCCTGGGAGGGCATCTGGGCCTGCATGATAAGATTAAGCCGCTGCTGAAGTCGGCTACCGCCAGTTTCGGCATTACGGCCTTAAATGAGCTGCAGGAGCTTTACAACGGGAAGTCCCTGGTGGAAGACGGGGAGTTTGCCTTGGAGGTTATGGAATACATCAATGCAAGGGTGAACGAATTCAAGGAGGAGGACGGTAATCTTTACGCCATCTACGGAACTCCTGCGGAGAATCTCTGCGGTGTGCAGGTGAAGCAGTTCCGTAAAAAATATGGCATCGTGGAGGGCGTGTCGGACAGGGAGTATGTGAGCAACAGCTTCCACTGCCATGTGTCGGAGGATATTACGCCTATTGAAAAGCAGGACAAGGAGGATCGATTCTGGAATCTCTGCAATGGCGGTAAGATACAATATGTGAAATACCCCATTGATTACAATGTGGATGCCATTAAAACGCTGATTCACAGGGCCATGGAAATGGGATTTTACGAGGGCGTCAATTTGTCTCTGGCATATTGTGACGACTGCGGCCACCAGGAGCTGGAAATGGATATTTGCCCCAAGTGCGGGAGCCGCAATCTGACCAAGATCGACCGGATGAACGGTTATCTGTCCTATTCCCGGGTGCATGGGGATACCAGGCTGAATGACGCGAAGATGGCGGAGATTGCGGAACGAAGGTCTATGTAGAGGGAATGAAGATTTTCTAAGGCTGGAAAGGCATCCAGCCTAAGAAAATCTTCATTCCCCAGAGAATCCGCTTTGCGGATTCTCCCCGGGAAGCTTGGAGTCCCGAGGAAGGCATCCAGCCTTAGAAAATCTAAGTCATTCCCCGGACTGGTGGGGGGTTCTGTTGTTTTCGTTCATGCAGGAGGATTTGACGGCGGATTTCCCGGATGAGGGTATTCCTGGAAGAATGCCTGACGTGATGGTTTAATAGATGATATAGATGGAAGGTATGTTTTATGAGGTATCATGATATAACAAAGGATGATATGAAGAATGGAGACGGGCTGCGGGTGGTGCTGTGGGTGGCGGGCTGCAGTCATTGCTGTAAAAACTGCCAGAATCCGGTTACCTGGGATCCGGACGGCGGGCTGGCCTTTGATGAAAGCGCCAGGGCGGAGATCTTTGAGCAGCTGGAGAAAAACTATATTTCAGGGATTACCTTTTCCGGGGGAGATCCCCTGCATCCGGCCAACAGGATCGGTGTACGGGAGCTGATGTCCGAGATTAAGGAGAGGTATCCCGAGAAGACCATCTGGCTGTATACGGGGGACACTTGGGAGAATATTCTGTATTACCCGATGATGAGGTTTGTGGACGTGCTGGTGGACGGGGAGTTCCATGAGGAGGAGAAGGACGCGAAGCTGCTCTGGAAGGGAAGCGCCAACCAGAGGGTCATTGACGTGCAGAAGACCCTGGCCCAGCCGGATCCGCTGATTCCTGTGCTGCACTGCGGCAATTACGCGGAATCCTATGAGCTGGCCCGCAAGCCGGATCTTGCCTGCGGCTGTTCGTGAAACGGGACGGCCGGATCATTGTATTTGAGCTGCTGAAAAGCTGTGATATGGGAGGAAAATGGAAAAGGGACGGATTATTTTTTTGAACGGGGTAACAAGCGCAGGGAAAACATCCATCGTTGAGGCCCTTCAGGAGCGCGAGGATGTGTTTTTTTATGTCGTCGCCAACGATTTGTTCCAGGAGATGGTCGGAGAAAAGTATTTGCGTGAAAATTATTGGAAATATCTCAGCGAAGTGATTATTATGATGTACCACACGGCAAAACTTTATTCGGATATGGGTAAAAATGTTCTGATTGACGGAATATTAGTGGAAAGAGAAGAAATTACGCCTCATTATCAGCAGCTTACTGAAATACTGAAACATAATCCGCTTGATGTGGTTGAAGTATACTGCCCGTTGGATATATGCAGAAAAAGGAATATCCTTCGTGGAGACAGAGCCGAAAACCAATCGGATGAGCAGCATGAGCTGATGGCAAAAAATATAGCATATAGCCTGAGGGTAGATACAAGTCTGCATAATGCGGCCGAGTGTGCAGATATGATTATTCGGAATTTGTTTTAGCAGATGGATGGAACTATCGGAGGTGGAAAGTGAAAAGAATCGCACAGTTTTTTAAGGTCAGCAAAGAGAATTTTGTAAACTCCGTAAAGGAAGACTTCCCGGGATATGCGGAAGCGGCAATTCAGGAAATGTATGAGGATATTAAGCTGCCGGGCCGGGCCACAAAGGGCAGTGCAGGGTATGATTTTTATGCTCCTTTTGATTTTTGCCTGGCGCCCGGGGAGACGATAAAGATTCCCACGGGTATCCGGGTGCGGATAGATGAAAGCTGGGTATTGCATATTTATCCCAGGAGCGGGCTGGGATTTAAATACCGTCTGCAGTTAAATAATACGGTAGGTATCATTGACAGCGATTATTTTCATTCGGATAATGAAGGACATATTTTTGTCAAGCTGACCAATGACTCCAAGGAGGGAAAGGCTCTGGAGGTGGCAAAGGGCAGCGGATTTGCCCAGGGAATCTTTCTGGAGTATGGGATTACCGTGGACGATGACGCGGAAGGCGTGCGCAACGGAGGCTTCGGCAGTACCACTTAAGATACGGCATTAGAATAAGGAACTCTTTTTCCGGCATACTACTAACGAGTCATTTTACCGGAATTTCCGGGAAGAAGATATTATGAGTCTGAAAAAGTGGAAAAGGAGTTTTGTTTTGGAGAGAAAAGATATATCGGGGTGCCTGCAGGAGGATATGCAGTACCTGAACCAGGTACTGGATGTGGATAAGAATTTTGACATTATCTACAGGGTGGTGAATATAGGCGGAAAAGAAGCCTGTATGTATCTGGTGGACGGTTTTTGCAAGGATGATCTGATTCAAAAGCTGCTGCAGTACCTTATGGATCAGAAGGCGGGGGATCTGCCGAAGGATATGCACGGTGTTTCCAAACACTTTATGCCCTATGTCGAGGTAGAGGTGGAGGGGCGATTCGATCAGCTCATTGATTCTCTGCTGTCTGGGATGTTTATCCTGTTGATAGACGGCTTTGAAAAGGCTTTGCTGATCGATTCCCGGACCTATCCGGCCAGGGGGGTGGAGGAGCCGGAGAAGGATAAGGTGCTCAGGGGTTCCAAGGATGGCTTTGTGGAGACCATTGTGTTTAATACGGCCCTGATCCGCCGCAGAATCCGCAATCCCAAGCTTGTCATGGAGATGATGAACGCCGGGAAGAGCTCTAAAACGGATATTGTGCTCTGCTATATGAAGGGCAGGGTGGACGGAAAGCTGCTGGCGGAAATCAAGAAAAAAATAGAGAATATCCGGGTGGATTCCCTGACCATGAATCAGGAGTCCCTGGCGGAATGCCTTTATCAGAGGCGCTGGTTCAATCCTTTCCCGAAATTTAAGTATACAGAGCGTCCGGATACGGCGGCGGCCCAGGTGCTGGAAGGAAATATTGTGATACTGGTGGACAATTCCCCCTCGGCCATGATCCTGCCCACTACCATTTTCGATGTGATAGAAGAAGCGGACGATTACTATTTCCCGCCCATTACGGGGACCTATCTGCGGCTGACCAGGCTTCTGATCACGTTGTTTACTTTTTTGATGACGCCTACCTTTCTGCTGCTGATGAACCGGACGGAATGGGTGCCGGAGAGCTTTTCCTTTATCCTGCTGCAGGAGGAGCCTAATATCCCGTTGATCTGGCAGTTCCTGATCCTGGAGCTTGCCATAGACGGTCTGAAGCTGGCGGCGGTGAATACACCCAATATGCTGAGTACCCCCTTAAGCGTTATGGCCGCCCTGGTGCTGGGGGAATTCTCGGTAAACAGCGGCTGGTTTAACAGTGAGGTTATGCTGTATATGGCCTTTGTGGCCATTGCAAACTACACCCAGCAGAATTATGAGCTGGGGTATGCGTTGAAATTCCTGCGGATCCTGACCCTGCTCCTGACACAATGGTTTGGTCTGTGGGGGTATATCGGCGGTATCTTGCTGGCGTTATTATCTGTCTGCTGCAACCGGACGGTATCCAAGAGCAGCTATATTTACCCCTTGATTCCCTTTGATTGGAAAAAACTGAAGAACCGCCTGATCCGCAGGCGGCTTCCGGAATCCGGAGAGTGATTTCCAGCAGCCCCCCATGCTTCCCAAAAGCATATGCTATTTCGCGGCAGGCTGCCGGAACCGGTCTGCCGGGGGAAATCGGTAGAAACAGAAGCAGGTGTACCTATATGAGACATAAGATATTGATTGTAGACGATGAAGTGATGATGACAGACCTGCTGGCGGCCCATCTGCAGGACTGCGGCTATGATACCCTTGTGGCCAATGACAGCGGCAGGGCAATGGAGCTGCTGCAGAGGCAGCCGGACCTGTTGCTTCTGGATATTAATATGCCGGGCATGAACGGATTGGATTTATGCAGGAATATCAGGGAACATACCGCCAGTCCCATTCTGTTTCTGACGGCCCGCATTACGGAGCCGGACAAAATCAGCGGCCTGCAGTGCGGCGGAGATGACTATATTACCAAGCCCTTCAGCCTGAAGGAATTATCGGCCCGGGTGGCCGCCCATTTGCGGCGGGATGAGCGCAGCCGGAACAGGGCGCCCGTCCTCACCTCCGCCGACGGCCTCCTGGTCAATCTGTCGGAACGCAGGGTGTTTTACCGTGATGCGGAAATTATCTTTTCCAAGACGGAGTTTGATCTGCTGGAATATCTCATGAAGCATACCGGGCAGGTATTTGACAGGGAAAGGATCTACGAAGCTGTCTGGGGCTATGAAGCGGAGGGGGACAGCAGTGTAATTAAGGAACATATCAGGAAAATCCGCGGCAAGCTTCGGGATGCTGCCGGACATGACTACATCGAAACGGTTTGGGGAGTGGGGTACAGGTGGAAAGGCTAAAGAAAAAATACAGGGATTTGTCACTTCGAAGTGCCTTTATCCTCACGGTTCTGCTTACCTTCTGCATTGTGGTGGCCCTGTCGGGATTGAGTATAGGGGCCTGTCTGGGGCTTCGGCGGTATCTTCTGCCGGATTCCAATGAGGTCTATCTCACGCTGGAGATCACGGACACGGAGGGGAAGGTTACGAAAACCAGCAACCTCATCAGGCTGGGGGAGGAGATGACGTCTCTTCCTCTCTTTTACGGGGAGGAGAACGGGAAACGGATTATCGAAAACTACGATCTTTCTTCCATAGAAACGAATATTACAAAGGTGGAAAGAGGTTACGATATGCTTTCCCCGAAGCGCAAGCTGGCCTACCGCGGCTGCGGTGTCCTCATGATCGCACTGCCGGCTTTTCTTTCCATGGCAGGAATATTGTTTTGCGGATTTTTCTTTTACCGCCAGAAGCTGAACCGGCCTCTGCAGCTTCTTTCGGAGGCCACGGAGCAGATTGCGGCCAGGAATCTGGATTTTCACCTGTCCTATGGGGCCGGTGACGAAATGGGGGGTCTGTGCCGTTCCTTTGAGCAGATGCGCCAGGCTCTTGACGAGAATAATCGGCAGTTGTGGAAGATGCTGGAGGAACGGAAAATAGTGCAGGCTTCCATTGCCCACGACCTGCGCAATCCCATCGCAATCATAGAAGGGTATGCGGAGTATTTGCAGATGAATCTGCTGACCGGACGGCTGACCAGGGAGCGGCTGGAGCAGATCGCCGCCAATCTGGAGAAAGCGGCAAACCGCCTGGGGCAGTATACGGAATCCGTCCGTACCATCGACCGGTTGGATGAAATCGTTGTCAGCCGGTCCCGGACGTCCATTGGGGATCTTCTGGAAGAGGTCTGTGCGGATTTTTCCCTCATGGCGGCAGGAGAGGGGAAAAAGCTGGATGCCGGAGAAATTCCCCAGGGGACTGTTTCCCTGGATGGGGCCCTGCTGTATCGGGTGCTGGAGAATGTCTTTAACAACGCCTTAAGATACGCCAGGGAAACCATTACCCTTTCATTTGAGCTGGACGAACATACCCTGACAGTTACCGTTACCGACGACGGCAATGGCTTTTCGGAAGGCATTCCGGGAGAAGGGAGCAGGCCGCCGTCAGCAGACGAGGACGGGCATTGCGGACTGGGACTGATGATCAGCCGCCGGCTCTGTAGGAAACATGACGGGCGGCTGGAGATTTCCAACCATCCCGCAGGCGGCGGAATGGTAAAAATAATTATCGGGGTTTGACGAAAATTTGACATTTAGCCTGTAAGATCTCCTTGTAAGCCCTTGAGGGTAAATACAAGGAGGTTTTTATATGAAGAAAAAAATAGCGTCAGTTCTGATACTGGGTGTATCCCTCACCCTTTGTGCCTGCGGGCTTCCGGGGACGGGAGGGGAGTCCGCCAGCCCGGGGGATCCGGCCGTACAGGAGGGAGCGGCAGCCGTGGGTGAAGGCAGTTCTGCCATACAGGAGGATAATTCCGACTCCCCGGAAGGTAATTTCCTCTCCCAGGCATCTGCCCGGGGAGAAAGCACCGGGGAAAATTCCCTGTCGCTGCTTTACGACCTGCAGGGGACCGGCACGGTATGTCGGAGTGATAAGGGATGTTATTACTTGTCAAAGGAAAGTGAGGTTCTGGCAGATGGCCGCTATGCCAGTCATCTGATGTATCTGGATGCCGCCACAAGACAGGAAATCTATCTGTGCAGCAATGCGGCCTGTACCCATAATACGGCAGACTGTACGTCTGTTTTACCGAATGATGAATTTCAGCCGTATACCACGGGGATTTTTCTGTGGAATGACAATTTGTACCTGATGGCCAAGGATATGGATCAGGACGGAACGTCAGCCACGGTTTTTGCGGGTGGTGACGGGATGACAGAGTCAATCGAAAGCAAACCGGCCATTCTTTACCGGATGAATCCGGACGGAACGGATCGGAAGAAGGTATATGCCTTTGCACCCACGGTTACGGTAGAGGACTTCGTGATGGGGGATGAGGAAGGACTTTATTTCATCACGAAAAAGCTGAGCACGCAGCGGAAAAACGGAAGCACCTATCAGACCTCGGCGGAGCGTAAGCTTATTTATCTGGATGTGTCTGCAAAGACGGAAAAGGAGGTCTGCTCCATGGGGTTCGGAGACAATATATCGTGGAAAACAATCGGCTGCAGCGGCCGCAGGCTTGTGCTGTGCGGAGTGGACTTCGGGCGGGCCGTTTCTCCGGAGGAGCTGTTTGACGATGATATAAGAATATATGACGATTCGGATGACGTGTTTGCAACCTTGAATGTGGATGACGGTTCCCTGCATGAGTTTTACCGGGTACATGCGCCAAAATCCAGGAGTTGGGCGGTTTTTGAAAATCAGCTTTATTTTTCCGTTGACGGAAGCGGCTGCATCGTGAGGGTAGACCTGGACACCGGGGAAGAATCGGAGCTGTGCAGGATCACCAGCAACCTGATCTGGGGCATGACGGGGGACAGGCTGTACTGCTATGACAGCAGTGACCACAGCTATCGTTTTGTGGATGTACATACCGGAGAGATCAGCCATTGCCGGCTTGTCAACAAAACCACCGGCTGGAGTATAAATATAGTCGCGGAGATTGGAGACCAGGTGCTGGTCGGCTATGATTCCCACGGAACCTTCGACGCCGACGGCTCCTTTCATTCCAACGGAGAGTACTATGCTCTGATTGATAAGGAGGATCTGTATGCCGGCGTGGAGAAGTATGTTCCCGTCAGCACATCGGGGGGAAGGATAGGTCGGTGATGCTGGAGCTTAGCGGAATATCCAAAAAGTATAAGAACAAATCTGCACTGGATCAGGTTTCCCTGACCCTTGACAGGGGAATCTACGGCCTCCTGGGCCCCAACGGGGCCGGGAAGTCCACCCTTATGAATCTGATCACGGGAAATCTTCTGCCGGACGGCGGCACAATAAAATGGAACGGGGAGACGCTGTCTTCCCTGGGGGCGGCTTACCGCAGCCTGCTGGGGTATGCGCCCCAGCAGCAGGGAATGTATGATGCCTTTTCCGGGAGACGTTTTCTTTCCTATATGGCTACGCTGAAGGGAATCGCCGCAAAGGATATGGCGGCAGAAACGGAGCGGGTTCTGGCCTGTGTCAATATGACAGAAGCCGCAGACCGTCCCATCGGTACCTATTCCGGCGGTATGAAGCAGAGGATTCTGATTGCCCAGGCGGTTCTGGGCAATCCAAAGCTGATTGTACTGGACGAGCCTACCGCCGGTCTTGATCCGAAGGAACGCGTCAGAATCCGGGAAAATATTTCCGCCCTGGCAGGGGATAAGATCATTTTGGTGTCCACTCATGTCGTTTCGGACATAGAGTCCGTCGCAAGGGAGATCATACTGATACGGGCAGGAGCGATTCTGGATCATGCCGCCGTGGATGAGCTCTGCCGGAAGTACCAGGCTTCCTGCCTGGAAGAGGTGTATATGAAGCTGTTTGGAGAGGAGGAAGAACATGCGCCGGTTGATTCCCTATGAGCTGCAGAAAATATGGTGCAGGCGCAGCTTTCTGCTCCTGACCTGCATCCTGTTTGCCATAAACGCTTTTTTCCTGTGGTACACAAGCCTGGGAGGGGAGGGAGAACCGAAGCTTTCCTCCTATAAAAGATTTCAGGCACGGACGGGAAAAATGTCCGAGGCCCAAAAGAGGGCCTATATGGAGGAATATAAACAGACCATTGACGGCGTTATCCATGTAAGAAGCGTTCTGGCCTTGCAGAACAGCGAAATGGGAGCCGTTTTTGCCGAGGAGGAAAAGCGGGAGCATCCGGGGATGTTCGAAACTTATTATGATTTGTTCGTGTCCGATGAGTATCTTCGCTATACAGAGTCCCTGGAGCTGGAAAGCAAGTTTGTGAACAGCCTGTATGAAGAAGCAGAGAAGGTGGCCGGGTATGGGGACTATCTTACGTCCGTACAGGAATGCAGAAGTATCCTGGAGGGAATTTCTATTTTCAGCGCCGGGGAGGAGGATGACTTTTCCACGCGTAACATACAGAAGAGCGCCGCCGATTATGGGGACCTGACCACGGAAGGAATATGCTGGATGCCTGCCAAACCGGTGGTTTCCGCCATGGAAAGCCCTCTGACGGACATCCTGTTGATTCTGTCCACAGTCCTGTTTACGGGAAGTCTGGTGCTGGAAGAGAAACAAAAGGCACTTATTCTGGTTACCCGCAGCACGAAAAACGGATTGGGCCGCAGCATCCTTGCCAAACTTTCGGCCCTGTTGATTCACTGTATGGTGGTTCCGGTCCTTTTTTACGGGGGGAATTGCCTTTATTTTGGCCTTACGGCAGGCTGGTGTAATTGGAATGCAAGGCTGCAGTCTCTTGCACCGTATCTGGAAAGTAATCTTTCCGTCAGTATTTTGGGCTATCTGCTTCTTTCCGTTATCACCAAGGGGGTTGTGCTGTTCGGGGCCGGGGCACTGCTGGCGGCCGTCTGTATCCTTGCGGAAAATATGATATTGCCATATTTTGCGGGAGGGGCGTATTGGACCGTCAGCTGGGTATTGTATGAGTTCATTCCCGGAGCTTCCGGCTGGAGCCCCCTTAAATCTGTCAATCCCTACGGCGCTATGAGGTGTGAAAAGCTGTATGGTGCTTATTGCAACCTGAATCTGTGGGGACATCCCATTTCCCGGACCGCACTGTCCTGGATGGGGACAGGCCTGGCAGTCATCGGCGGTATTGTTTTCAGCTTTGTTTTCTACCGGCAGGGAAGACGGCTGCAGATTTCCCGGGGGGCGAAACGCCGGCGGCATTGCTTTCGCCCTCATGCCTGCCTCCTTCGGCATGAAGGCTACAAAATTTTGATTACCAATCATGCGCTTGTCATTTTGCTGGCCTTCAGCGGGCTGCTCGCTTATTATGAGTTTACGCGTACCTACGCCCCGTCCGTGCAGGAACAGTATTATCAGGACATTATGCTGCGGCTGGAGGGAAGGCAGACCGATGAAAAAAGTGCATTGATCGCAGCCGAGGAGGCAAGGTACCGGGAGGCCTTTGGGGAAATCGATAAAATCGAGGCGGCGGTGGCGTCCGGTGAGCTGGACGAGGAGACGGGCAGAAGCATGAAAAGCAAATGGCAGGGTATTATTGCCTTTTATCCGGCTTTTCAGAGGGTGGCGCAGCAGCATCAATTTGTGTGCGAACATGGAGGAGAGTATATCTATGATACGGGATACCTGTATTTGCTTGGCATCAGGGGAGACGACGGACGGAATGTTTTTCTGTTAGTGACTTTGGGCATCATTCTTGCATTCAGCCAGGTGATTTCCATGGAGTACCAGAGCGGGGCGTGGGCCATTCTGTTTGCGACTGCGAAGGGAAAGCGCAGTATTATGGCACGAAAGGCAGGAGTCTGCCTGCTCTCTGCCGCCGTGTTCCTGGCCCTGCCCCTTGTGTGCAGGTTTATCAGCGTTTCCGCTGTATTTCCCATTCGCGGCCTGCTTTCCGGCGCGGGAAATATTCCGATTTACCGGGGCTGGACTCTGCAGATACCGGCAGTTGTGCCGATCCTGGCAAAGCTGCTTGCGCAGATGCTATGCGGTGTTGTCCTGACTTTTGCCGTACTGGCCTTTTCCGGCTGCTGCAGGAATCATGCCCGGGCCATATTCCTTGGCTTTCTGGTCCTGTGCGTGCCGGTGATTCTGACAGTGCTGGGATTTGACTTTGCTCAGTGGCTTTCCCTGTATCCGCTGTATTCCGTAAAGGCTTCGTTTTAAAATGATGATGGAATGTCAGTTGCCAAATGGTATCCCGGGATGATATAATGTGGTATGTCAATCGATCAGCGATACCATGGAGGTGCTTATGTTCAAGCTTGTAACAGATAATATGGCGGATCTGCCCCGGGAATATCTGAAAGAGCATGCGGTGGAGTTTATTTCTCTGAGCTATATATTGGACGGCGAGGTATACGGAAGGGAAAAAGAGTTGGACTACAGGGACTTTTATGGGATGATGAGAAACGGTAAGATGCCCACGACTTCTCAGGTCAATCCCCAGGAGGCCAGAACCTTTTTCGAGGCGTGCATCAGGGAAAACAGGGAAATTTTGTACATTGCCTTTTCATCCGGCTTAAGCGGCACCTGCAACAGCGGGAAGATTGCCGCGGAGGAAATCATGCAGGAGCGGCCTGATGTAAAAATTGTGGTAATTGACAGCCTGGCGGCATCTTTGGGAGAGGGTCTGCTGGTCCATAAGGCGGTCGGAATGCGTGACCGGGGGAAAAGCCTGGAAGAGACGGCGGAGTGGCTGGAAGCGCATAAGCTGAATCTGGTGCATGCCTTTACGGTGGATGATTTGTTCCACCTCCACAGAGGAGGGCGGGTCAGTAAGACGGCCGCCATTCTGGGGACGCTGATTTCCATCAAGCCCAAGCTGCATGTGGACAATGACGGCCATCTGATTCTGATCGGCAAAGTCAGGGGCCGAAGGAAGTCCCTGGATTCCCTGGTGGATTATATGGAAGAGAAAATGGGGCACTGGCTGCAGGAAAATAAGGAGGATTACGTCTTTATCAGCCATGGGGATGCCCTGGAGGATGCGGAGTACGTCAGAGAACAGATCCGAAAACGGTTTGGCATGGAGCATTTCCTGATTAATAATGTGGGCCCTGTCATCGGCGCACATTCAGGGCCCGGGACCATCGCGCTGTTCTTCATGGGAGAAGCGAGGTAGAAGGCATTTTAATAACCTGGAAAGGGAGGACAACAGTGTGAAGAAAAAGAGGATACTCACCTGTCTGCTTGGCGTGGCTGTGGCACTCTGTATGGCGGCCTGCGGCAGCGGGGGCGCGGAGGATTCGCTGTCAGCAGGCGGGGAAGGGAACGGAAACGGATCCCTTACGGGAAGCGGAGACAGGGATCAGAAGGACAGCGGAGAAGACATACCGGCAGGAAGCGGGGCAGAAGGGGAAAACGGGGAAGAAAGCGGAGCGCAGGATTCGAAGGAAAACGGAGAGGCTATGGCAAAAGAGGAAACAGATTACAAAGTAGACTATGAAGGGATTGCAAAGGCAAAGATTGAGGCCGGTGTCAGCGTACATGATCCTTCCGTCTTTCGGGCGGACGGGAAATACTACATATTCGGTTCCCATATGTCCACGGCAGTTTCCGGAGACCTGCGTCACTGGACTTCCCTGGGAGACGGATATCAGAACAGCAATCCCGTTTATCAGGGGCTGCTGGAGAACAAAGAAGCCTTTGCCTATACGGGGAGCAAGACCAGTTTGATTCCCACGGACGACGGCGGATTTCATGTGTGGGCGCCGGATATAATCTTCAATGAAGCCACGGGGCTCTATTATCTGTATTTCTGCACTACGTCCACCTGGAACGCATCCAATTTGTGTTACGCCACCAGTGAGACGGTTGAGGGACCTTATGAGTGGAAGGGGGTCCTGATCTGTTCCGGATTTACGGAAGGATCCCTGGGCGCTACCAATGTGACGGAATATGTGGACAGGGAGGAAGCTAAGGCCCGGTATATCAAAGGGAACGGGGAGTATAATTTTGACCGGTATCCCAATGCCATTGACCCGACGGTATTATATGATGCGGAGGGGCGGCTGTGGATGGTATACGGCTCCTGGTCCGGGGGTATGTTCCTTCTGGAGCTGGATCCCGAGACCGGAGAGGTGCTTCACCCGGAGGCGGACGAGGAAAATCAGGTGGACCCCTATTTCGGAAAGCGTTTGATGGGCGGGCTTCACACCTCCATAGAAGCGCCGTACATAATGTACGACGGGGAAAGCGGATACTATTATCTGTTTGTGTCCTACGGCGGCCTTACCAGGACCGGCGGTTACCAGATCCGGGTCTTCCGTTCCGAGACCATTGACGGGGAGTATGTGGATATGAACGGGAAATATCCTCTGGATACCGGGAACATGAAGCAGAGCCCCTATGGATTAAAGCTGTCCGGCAACTATTACCTTCCCAGCCTGCCAATGGCATATATGGCCACGGGGCATAACTCTGCGTTTATAGACGATGACGGGAAAAAGTATATTGTGAACCATACCCGATTTGACATGAATGCCGAGTACCATGAGCCCAGGGTACACCAGTTTATTGTGAATGAAGAGGGTTGGCCCTGTATGCTGCCCTATGCCACAGACGGGGAGACGGCCAGTGCAGACGGCTATGAGGCGGCGGAGCTGGCAGGGAAATATTATGTGATTAATCAGGGGACTGCCATTAATGCCGACATTGCCCGGCCCTTTATCCTTTATCTGGAGGAGGACGGCACGGTGCGGGGCAAGGATGTCCAGGGCAGCTGGCAGGCAAAGGCAGGAAGCTGCTTCATGAACATTACCTATGGGGATCAGAGCTACAGCGGTGTGTTCTGTCAGATGAACGATGAGGCCGGAACCCAAGTGATGACCTTCAGCGCCGTGGGCAATAATGAAAGTGTCTGGGGCGTGAAATATCCGTAGGACGGCTGCTTTGACCGGATGTAAGAGGAAGGATTTTTGACGGAAAAGGCAGAATACGCAGGAAAACTTGCAAAATGATAGAAAACTCTTGCTTTTCAAAGTAGAAAAGCAGGAGTTTTTTGAATTGTGCATAATTAGCAGCATAATTACCATTTTTCAAGGCAGTAACACGAGGAGGCAGCAAGGGAAGAAAGTCCTTACAATGTAAAAGTGCATACTCAATAGGGTTAAGCATTGCTTAATATAACAGCAGCACACGCCGCTTTTACTTAAGCGGCAATTGGTATACAATATAAGCATCACTTAAAGGAGGCGTAAAATGAATCATTTGATGATTGGGGAGCAAATACAGAAATTCAGGAAGGCGGCCGGGCTGACCCAAAAGGAGCTTGGGGAGGCGCTTGGGGTCAGCAGCTCGGCGGTTTCCCAGTGGGAGACCGGCGGAACACCGGACATATCGCTGCTGCCTGCTCTGGCGGACAGACTGGGAGTCAGCATTGACGCTTTGTTCGGACGGGAAGAAATCACGAGGGAAAATATGGACGAGGCGCTGCCCCGTTATCTGACATCGCTGCCGGAATCGAAACGTCTGGATGAGATCTGCCGTCTTATGTGGAAGGTAATGAAAGCGTTCTGTATGAATTTTCAAGATCAGCTTACCGAAAGCATTGATATTTCCGGCGGATTTCAATTTCGTCTGGTTTCAGACAGGGGGACTATGGCAGGCAGCGCGTTGGAGAAAATGCCGTTTGTATGGATATTCCCGGAACCGGAGCAGGGGTATGCCGCGGCCTTTTCTTCAAATGACGAGTACCGCAGGCTGTTTAAGACACTTTCCGATCCTCATGCGCTGGAACTGTTACAGCTTCTATATCAGCGGCCGCCCAGGCACTGTACCGCGGACGTGATTGTAAAGCGTCTTGGAATCGATGGCGGGGAAACCCGGGCACTTCTGTCGGAATTTGCACAGCTGGAGCTGGTGCAGGAGCTGGAACTGGAAACGGAGAATGGGGACATAAAGGTATATAACATCAATGACTGCGGGGGCCTGGTGCCGTTTCTCTATGCCTCGCAGATGATGTTTCACTCCCAGGGATCTGTTGTTTTCCGTTTTGATCGAAAGAAACCGCTTTTAAATCAAGCAGATACTGTGGACAAGGACTGAAAAATAAGTCTGTTGCCCGCGTCTCTCGGTTATACAATACTTCGGAATGAGCGAAAACAAGTAGAGGAGGATAATAAGATGTACAGATATATAAAGGCAAGATTTGGGCAGTTTCTGGGAGTGACGATGCTTCTGATCGCCTTCACGGCAATAACAAGGGCATCCAGCCTGATAGAGCAGCGCCTGATTGATGCGGCGATGGGACAGGACCTGGCGGGGCTTCGCCGGTATATTCCGCTGGCGGTGGGGGCTGCCTGTATTCAGGCGGTGGTTTTTGTCATTGCTTCCGTATGTAGGGATGTCTTTCGGGTGGCGCTGACAAATGATGCCAGGATGGCGGTCTTTGACGGCATTATGCGCAGAAGTCCCAGGGATTTTGAAAAGAAGCATTCTTCAGACTATGTTTCCGCCCTGATTAATGATATGTCTACGATTCAGGGACGGTATCATATATTATTTATGGGAGTAGTGACGGTATCACTGATGCTATTTACCACGGTGATGATGTTTTATTATCAGCCCATGGTGACAGTGTTTGCCATTTTCAGCGCCCTTTTGATGACGGCAGTGCCGCTGACTCTTGGGGGTGTGACAGCCAGATGGCAGAAGAAGCGTTCAGAGCAGCTTTCAGCCCTGACCTCCATGCTTTCGGAATGCTTTGGCGGTTTTGAGACGATTACGACCTTTGGGATCAGCCGGCAGATCCGCCGCCGGTTTCAGGAATGCAGTAAGGCGCTGCGGGATTGTGACAGCCGTGCGGAAGGACTTGACGCATTTACCGACAGTCTCGCCCAGCTGTTAAGCCTTCTTGCCCAGACGGGAATTCTTGTGCTATCCTGCTGGATGGTATATAAGGGCCGAATGACGATTGGCGGGATGGTAGTGTTTACGGGGCTGAACAGTTCGTTCTGCTCAGGGCTTTCCACGACCCTGATGCTGGCGCCGATGCTTAAGGGTGTCAAGCCGATCACTGACCGCGTAAACGAGCTTGCGGATTATGTGTGCGAGGAAAAGCAGGGAGGGAAAGAGCCGTCTTTTCGGGAAAGTGTAGAGGTGAAGGACCTTGGATTTGGATATGAGGAAGGAAGCTCTGTAATAAAGCAGCTGTCCCTGACTCTGCGCCGGGGCGGCAAATATGCTCTGACAGGTGGCAGCGGCAGTGGTAAGAGTACGTTGATACACCTTTTGCTTGGGGATTATCCCGACTATGAGGGCGGAATCTATTATGACGGGACGGAGATGAAGGAGCTGAAGCGGGATAAACTGCATCAGGTGGCGGCATGTATTCACCAGGACGTATTTCTTTTTGACGATACCATACGCAATAATATCTGCCTGTATGAAGAGTTCAGCGACGAGCAGTTTGCCTGGGCGCTTAAGGTAAGCGGTGTCAGCAAATTTACGGATACCCTTGCAGAAGGAGTCTTCTATCAGGTAGGAGAGCGTGGGGAAAGGCTCTCCGGCGGCCAGAAGCAGCGGATTGCAATTGCCAGGGCACTGATCCGGAACACGGATTTCCTGATTCTCGATGAGGGCACGTCAGCGTTGGATGCGCAGACCGCCGGGGAAATCGAGAATGAACTTCTGAAACTGGAGAAGCTGACGCTGCTTACCATCACCCACCACTTGAAGAGACCGGAGGAATATGACGAAGTGTTTGCCTTACAGGAAGGGAAGATTGCCTGATCCCGATCCCTCTTGACCTGCCCTGAATTTCGGTGCCGCATAGTGTTATGAAATATAGACGACACTGTTTGTCATGATACGTATGGGAAAGGCCGCCCGGAGAAGAACCGGGTCTTACGGCAGAGTGTTGGCAGAGGCGCTGTGCCGGATATGGGGTATGGGGAGATACATAATGGGAGGATCGGGATTTTGGCATGAGAAGGAGGCTTACATAGTTTCCTTGATGAATTCTCTGAATATGCTTGCAGAGAACGCCTATATTTATATTCTGAATCTTGAACAGGACAGGACGTGGTTTTCGGAGACCACCAGGAATCGTTTCGGAATTGCGGACACCTGCTCCTGCATTTCGGATCATTATGATATTATGCGCAGACTGGTTCATCCTGATGATTGGTGGGAGTATGAAGGGGGAGTTCCGGAGCGTATGCGGGGAGAAAAGCTGAATTGGGAATTGTGTGTCCGGATCAGGGATACTTCCGGGGAATACCATCTGTACAGCATTCATGCCGATATTGTAACGGACGGGGAAAGCGGAGAGAAATATCTGCTGATGCTGATGCACAATGAGAACGTTCTGCCCAGGATTGATGCCCTGACGGATCTGTATTCCCAGGCCAGGTTTATGGCAGATATGGACGGGGCCATTGAGACAGGAGCTCCCTTTGCGGTGTTGATGATTAAGCTGGAACAGTTTACCAATCTGAGCATTATTTACGGTACTGACTTTACGAATCAGGTCTTAAAAGAGACGGCGCTGCAGTTAATTTATATGATGAATGAGGACAGCGCGGTATATCGTCTCGACGGGCCCAAATTTGGTTTCATATTAAAAAAGTGCGATCGGGAGAAGCTGCTGGCCTTCGTGCAGATGCTGCGGGATGCGCTGGAAAGAGGTATCCGGGCAAATGACCGGCGAATCACATTGAAAATGTGTGCGGGAGCAATTCTGATCGAGCAGCAGTACGAGGGCAGGGCAGATTCTCTAACCTCCAAGGCCGCCTATGCCCTGGGACATTCGGAGACGGAGCACCAGGGAAAGCTGATTATTTTTAACGATGAAGTACGTACATCGGGGAATGCAGACCTGGATCTGATGAAGGTGATTCACCAGTCGGTCCGCGAGAACTGCCGGGGATTTTATGTGGTATATCAGCCTATTGTGGAGTCCGGGACAGGGCATATCGTGGGAGCGGAGGCTCTGGTCCGGTGGCGCAGGGAGCCATATGGCAATGTCCCGCCCGGTATGTTCATTGAATGGATGGAGAAGGATCCGGGGATGTACAAGCTGGGAAATTATATACTGCAGACGGCTCTGTGTGAAACAGTAGGACTGCTTGCGCTTTTGCCGGAATTTGTGCTGAATGTGAATGTGTCGGCAAGGCAGATGGAGCGGGCGGAGTTCCGGGGGGAGGTGCTGCGGGTTCTGGAGCAGGCGAAATTTCCGGCCAACCATTTGTGCCTTGAGCTGACGGAGCGATGCAGGGATATGCCGTTGGAGGTGATCAAGGGAGAAGTGGAATTCTTTCAGAAATATGGTATTCGCATGGCAATGGACGATTACGGGACCGGAAGCGCATCCTCAGGGATTGTGCTTCACGCGCCTATGGATGAAATCAAGCTGGATATGAGTTTCATCCGGGGAATCACCGAGGATACGAAAAAGCAGGCCATGGTTCGTTCCATCGTGGATTTTGCCAACAGCTGCGGCATGAGCACCTGTCTGGAGGGTGTGGAAACAGAGGAATTACAGGATTATCTGAGAAGCTTTAATGCCACCTGGTTCCAGGGGTATTACTACTCGAAGCCTTTGAAGATCGAAAGATTCCGTGAGCTGGTGGAAATGTGTACCCAACGACGCACGGGATAGAAAGTTTAAATTATCACATCTTTATTTACGCGATGGTCATAAAATCAAGGTGTCCTTTGGACGCTTTCAGCTTTACTGCGCAGCAAGATAGATCTTCTGTCATCTTGCTGCGGCTTTTTGTTTTCGCATAAAACCATGATAAATCTTAGTTATAATTTTGGAAATAACTCACAGAAAGTATGTTTGGCAGGAGAAAATGTTGCAATATAACTCATATTATTGTATCATTTAGATATGGTTGCGACAAGTTGCAATGCAATATGACTCACAGATTGAGAAAACTATGATGAACAAAGGCAGGAAGGAATTTCGCATGACTGACATCAATTTAGCCGGAGACAATTATAGCGGAAACGGGGATGCCTCACTGCTTACTCCGGAAAAGGAAGGTATCCTATCGGGATTTTTGACGAAGCAAATGCTACGTCTGATCGTCCTGCTGATAAAAGGGACTCTGACAAACAAGGAGCTCGCTGTTCGAATGGGGTTGAGCTCCAGTGCGCTCAGTAATATTCTCCAGCGGATGAAAAAGTGTGAGATTGAGCTTTTGGCCGTCAGCCGGGAGGAGAAAAATGTCCTGTATTCCCTGACTCCTATTGTCCGGGAGTATGTGGAAAAGAATTTACCTGGAATCCAGATTCCGGACAAAATTCAGACATCAGAAAAGATACGTCTGGTTCGGATCAACCAGATGGAGACTGTGGAGTGGAGGCGGTGCAAGGAGGCTCTGGAGGAGCTGAGGGAATTGGCCGGACCGGAGGGGACAGCCGAGCTTTTGGAGTGCTGTACATTCTATTACACCGGCAGCCAGGATAAGGTTCCGGATGCAGCCAGGGATTTTTTTGAGGCTCTGGAGGAGCTTATTATAGAGGAGCAGACCCAACAGACGGAATGGATCCTGAACCGGCTGGAGGAGATGGGGCTGAAGGCGCTTTGTCAGAAATATCTTAAAAGGCTGGTCGGTGTGCGGAAGCTTTGCACTCTGGACACTGTAAATTGGGAGGCGGCCGCCCGGTTTACGGATGATTTTTTCTTAAGTGAAGACAGGTATGTGAGCATTGATTTTTTGAAAAGCTGTTACGACTTCAGTACGGAAGATATAATCGACATGGCAATGGGGCTGTCCGAGATTATAAAGGCTTCCGTTGGCAGAATTATCTCCAAGAAAGATTTTATTGCTGCCTGGAGCAGGTATTTCAAGAATCATGATAAACTCGTGTTTTATATTGGAGAGAAATATGTGAATCAATACCATAGAAATACCCTTTAGCTTTTTTGCCCCAATGAGGAATACGCAATGAGACCAGATAATGAAAGCGGGAAAAAGAACAAAAGCGGAATCGTTGTTCCCGGCACTATCGATGCAGGAGCGGTTCTTGAATTATTCCGTGCCCTCATGGGGTGGCAGAATAAGTGGGTGGATTCTGCAATTTTGTGCGCTATTATATTATTTCTGGCCGGGTATTGTATTTTTTGTTTTCGGAAATATATTGTAAGGAAAAACGAAATAAGGAATAAGCATAAGTGGCAAGTAAAGCGTCTTGGGAAAAAAAGAGATAATTCCAATACTCTGGAAGAGATTAAACAGATTGAAAAGCAGAAGGAGGAAGAGGATGAAGTTTATGAGCAAGATCAAGCGGCCCTGAAAAAGTGGATTTGCCGGGTTTCACTGATCAGCGGTACAGGCATCGTTATAGCGGCGGCGGCTTTGATCTTTCTGTGGATGCCGGAGCAGCAGGAGACGAAGGGAGCCGGAAGCAATGCCCCTGTGTACGACAGTAACAGTACGCCGCCTCCGGAGCCGGGAACCATTACCAGAGAAGAGGAAAGTGATAAAATGGAAGCTGGCACTCCCACGCCGGAACAGCAGGCAGAAATGGGAAGCAAAACATTTCTGCTGGAGGAACTCCGGAGAAGCCGGATCTTGACGGATGAGCAGGAGAGCCGGGTGTTTTATGTCACGGAAACGGACAAAGAAGCCTGTAAAAATATGGTGGAACAGCATATGGCTGATCTTCGCGGGATTGGCAGGAAGAGTACACTTCATCTGGCCTCCCAGATTGAGAAAAACGTGATTGCCCAGGCATCAGAAGATGAAAAAATTTTTCGCAGAAAAAGGGAAGAGGCAATGGAATACGGGCAGAAGGGCGATTATACTGGCTGGCGCTACAGCATTCCGTCCTCCGGTACACTGGAACAGGATATTATGGCGAAGAGGGAGCAGTTTTGGACCGTAGGAGAAGGAGAAATTGTCAAATTTGACGGCCAACTCTGCTTTATGATGGCAAGCAGCAATCAGTTGTTGGCCATGGAATACGCCCTTCAGGGAGGAATCCCGGAAACGGTAATCTTTTATTATACAGAATCCATTATCTGGCTGGAAGAGGCATTGACTTACAGGGATCTGTCGAGGGAAACAGCTGCCAGTTATAAAAACAATTTAAAGGGGCGGTATAAGGACATCAGCGACTACATTGATAATAATTTGAACGCCTTTACAGACAAAGGGGAAGCGCTGGAGTTGAAGGAGAAGGCCTGGGCGATTTACCGGGCGATGTAGAGCAGACAAGAAGAACAACGGCATTGATTTTCTGCCGGGTTTCCTGTTCGGATTTTCATACGAAAAGATGCTGCTGATGTTCATCACAGCAGGAAACAAGCCGTTCCGCTCTAAAGATTTCAGTAATGCGCTGGGAGTTGCCCGCGTTTCCTTTGCCCCCTCAGAAGACATGGAGACTTTTTCAGCGGCCTCCGCCTGACGGACCGGGTGGCACACGGCAAAGCGCCCCCAAAGGGGCGCTTTTGCGGTACCGTCCTTAATTGCCACAGCAGTCCTCACATTTATCAAAAGCGGGGTTGAATGCGTAGAAATTCCTGGAGTCAAGTCTATCCTGGACGATGCGCAATGCTTCACCGAAACGGGAGGATTGAAGTAAATTTATCTGTTGATTTTCTGCATTTT
>ERZ777011.383-NODE-383-length-69279-cov-4.361002_pt1 | contig 69279 bp, 66 predicted proteins | sample MGYA00374964_ERZ777011 | MGnify/ENA primary metagenome ERZ777011 (study PRJEB29310, sample SAMD00008975) | mouse gut metagenome | study: EMG produced TPA metagenomics assembly of the Metagenome analysis of fecal microbiota from mouse which was promoted...
CATATGCGAACCCCTCCTTCTATGCTCAGTATAAACTTTACCCCAAGGGGAAAGTCAACGGCACTTTTAATTTCCTGTCCAGCAGTTTGGATAAGGCAAAGCGCCTACTCTTTCAAGGTAGTAGCATTTTAATCGAATAAAAAATGAATTGCAAGTCATCTTCCTCTGAACTATAAAATACTTCATATTTTAATGATGTCTCCACAACATACTCTATACCTATGCTGTTAATGGGCTATCTCGCTATAAAAGCTATGGGTATGTTTCCACATAATTTGACAGACAAAAAATCCGGGAGTTTGAATAGTTCTTTCAAACTCCCGGCATCCCCCCTGATTTCTACCATTCTACGCTATTTCATTTCCGCCTGTGACAAAAACACGCCATCCCAAACTATCATTTTCCATTTTTTCGACATACATAATTGTATAATTTTCAAATCTATGATATATTAATTACATTAATATCTATAAAAACATTAGCTATTTTTACTTATTTAGCATTATGCGAGGTGTCAAATGAAATATATTTATTATCCGGAATATGAATTAGAGTACACAAATCTATTAAATAGGAAATCTACTGAAGAGCATATTTTAAACATAAAACTTTTAATGTTTTTATGTGATCAGATTATTTTACCTCCCTCACATTTACTCTATACGAGTAATGAAAATATCCTCAGTTTGATTAAAAACTTACGTAGTTTTTTTAGTGCCGGCAAAATCGTAACAACACACTATCAGCAAGGAATTGATGATTATTTTGCTTCGAGAATTGATCGTATACAGGATCCCATATTCAAATACGCAAAGGAAGTGCAGGCACGGTTGATAAAGGAAGAACTTCTCTTTGATAAAAATATTGAGCACAACAAGAGTGATGAGAAAATGCAGCTTAGCCTTTTTGATACCAAGCTCACGGAATCAATTCAATCATCCACCATACATAAAAAATCCTCCCGTATTTTATTAGAAGAAATGAAGCGGCTTTCTGACAAAACAGGAGAAGCAATTCACAGCAATCAATTTTCTAGCATTATCACTGATATGTTGGACAACCATAATATCACAAAGGCACAGCAAAACTATTTTCTAAATCTTATGAGTAATGCGTATTATTATAGTGGCACCTATACTATGAATGCACTCGTTTCCTATAACAGTTACTTTGAAAAAATCAAATTGCACAATAGCTTATTAAATACACACGAAAACGCAACAAATTTAATTATCAATCCCTACTTTTTGCAAAGTCTGTTTCAGATTATTGGTATTGATATGCAGGATATCTATCAATTAGATGTCAATGGCTATAAAAAAATTATGTCTCATAAATATTGGAATCAATTTATGGCGGTATTTAACAGCTTATACGATAATGCTGAGATTCTTAATGAATTATTAAAGCAAAGGAAAACATTAACTACTATTTACCAAAATAGAAAAGACAAGATTTTTAAGATCTTAGATATACTTACTAATAACTTATTTCTAAATATTCTTCTCATTCCTTTCAGCCCTGCTATTGGAATCGGAATACCTTTTGTCATTTCAGCCTTAAGGTCATTCTTTCCACTTACAAAATTTGAATCGTTTATACAGGCAAAAACCAGTGATAAAATTATAGATCTCATTATACGAAATAGAGATCCACTTTACGAATTCAGCTACAGGCTCAATGCTGTTGTTAATGCGTTAAGATAGGAGGCTAACACATGAAAATTTTACTTTACGACACAGGAGATGTCAGAGGAGAATTAAACGAGCCAATCGGAATTGAGTTGATTGGCACACATATATTAAAAGCATTAGAAGGCCAAGTAACCTTAGATATAAAATGGTTCAATTTTGATCAGTATTCTTTTGATCCTCTGCAATATGACATCATTGGGATAAGTATACACATCAATGGCCTCCATGTCTTTGAAAACGTATACCGGCTTTGTCACGAATGTGGATTCAAAGGGCTGATTATTGCCGGAAATTCCATCGCAACTTTTGGTTATACGCAGTTATTGGAAAAGTATCCAGATGTGATATGTAGTATTGGAGAAGGCGAATATACGATTACAGAAATCGTACGCGGATACCAGAACGGTTGTCTTTTTCTTACCCGTATTCCCAATTTAGCTTATATAGATAAGGAAAAATTAATCACTACAAAACGTGTTGCTTTTGATTTAAAAGAATATCTTCCGCCGCTACGTGTATTTAATAAACAGATAAAAGAAAATATGGGTATTACAAGAATCGAAGCAAGCCGCGGCTGTTCATGGAATAGATGCACTTTTTGCGGTGCTACCCATAAATACAATAACACGGATTGGCGTCCAATAGATATTGAAATCATACTCGGACAATTAGTTGATCTGAGTGATTCAGGGCTGACCACCGTTTACTTTTGTGATGAAGATTTTATTGGTAATGACAGTGAACGATTTGCACTACTGGTAGAAAAAATACAGGAAAAAATGAAAAGTTCTGAAATATCTCCAAAAATGAAATTTTTTATATCCGTCAAACCCATCGATATTACCAATCCTGCGAATTTGGAGATCATAAGACGCTTTATGAACTGCGGTTTAAAGGATTTATTCGTCGGCATAGAATCAGGGTGTGAAAGTCAGTTAAGAAGATACAATAAATGCGCAAACGTCAATACTAACCTGAGAACTATTGATAAAATCAGACTTTTGGAAGAAGCCGGACTTTCCATAGATATTGGTTTCATATTTTTTGATTACTACATGACACCAGATAATATCAAAGAAAATATCAAATTCATAGAAGACAACAAGCTTTATATGCTGGCTTCAAGCCTGATAAAACCCCTGAGAATTCAGCCATATACAAAAACATTCGCAGATACTACTGACATTCATACGAATGAATTTTTGTTGGACGATCTGATGTATAGCTATCATTTTGCCAATGATATTGTCGAACAGATCTATGTCGCTTATTCCGATCTCAATCTTGAAAATATCGCGCATAAAATTCAAAGTATGTATCGGAGAGAAATGTCATTCATTGAGGAGCGCAAACTGGTTACGCAAAAACTTGTAGAGCTAAGATATTATGAATTTTTGTCAATTAAAACGATTTCCAAGTATTATATTGACAAGGAAATAGATGAATTACAGTTGAAAAGTGAACTCAGTGATATTTGTCTACACACAAGCAATCTTCTCACCTAGCGATAAAAATTCAAATAATTACTACACAGGCTTACTGGACAGGCAAAAGTTCTCATAAAAAATAAAAAAAGATAACATCCCAGACAGAAGTGTGTTATGGTTAAGTTGTCGAATCCAAAACCAACACACAAGCCAGAATGCTATCCTGTCTATAAGGATAACATAGACTCCGGCAGATGGGAAGTGCCTATGCTCAAGTTTATAGAAAATATCCTGTTATGTTTCCGTCCCTGCTTTTCCAGGAAAGCCGCCTTTGGCTGGTTTGTGACTATCCTAGTCGGCCTCATGGTCCGTTCCGATATGCTCGGCATCACTTCTGTGATCCGCGACCTTGCCCTTGACCCTGCACTCTACAGCAGCATGGGGCATTTCTTCCGGGCAGACTCCTGGGAGTGGGAAGGCATCTTCCTTGCATGGATCCAGGTTATCTCCAGCCGTGCGCCTTTAAAACGGATCGCTGGCCGGGCTGTCCTGGTCGGTGATGGGGTGAAACGGGCTTCTGATGGGAAATATATGCCCTGTACCAAAAAGATGGTCCAGGAGTCGGAGAGTGCCTCCAAGCCTTCTTTTATCCATGGGCATCTCTGGGGTGCTGTGGGTGTATTGGCTGGGAATGCCTCCAAGCTCTTCTGCCTGCCGCTGTCCATCCAGGTCCATGATGGGGACGGGGCCATCAGCGGCTGGCTCGGGGACGAGTCCGTCTCCCATGTGGTGCAGATGCTCCGCGACGGCTTCCGTGCCGCGCGCTACATCGGGATGTCCCTTTTTGTCCTGGACCGTTACTTCCTGACGAAACCCATGCTCATGGAGTGGGAGGCGTGCTCCGCACAGGCCCCAGGCCTGCTCCATGTGGTCACGCGGGCAAAGAGGAACTGTACGGCTTATGGAAAGCCTGGGCCGTATAAAGGGCGTGGCCGCCGCCCTGTCCACGGGCCTTCGGTCCATCTGCAGGATCTTTTTGTGACGCACAGGCAGTCTTTCCAAAGTGCACGGCTCCAGGTCTATGGGAACGTGAGGGATGTCCGTTTCCTTTCCAGGACATACCTGTGGGGGCAGGGCCTGTACCAGCCCCTGCAGTTCGTCCTTGCAGAGTATGGGGAAACACAGGCCATCCTGGTATGCACGGACCTGTCCATGGCTGCGGAAGATATCATAGAGGCATATGCCTGCCGTTTTAAGATCGAGGCCATGTTCCGGGAGATGAAGCAGCAGCTCGGGGGCTTCTGTTACCATTTCTGGACACATGCGGTTCCTAAGCTGGATCGTTACCGCAGGAAAGGCAGCACTGACCCTCTGGCACAGGTAAAGGACAGCCATCAGCAGCAGCGGATCATAAAGACACTCCAAGCTACAGAAGGGTATGTGATCTTCAGCAGCATCGCCATGGGCATCATCCAGCTCCTATGCCTGGAGTACCAGGATGATATCCGTGTATCGGACTTCCGGTATCTGCGCACACCATCCCGTAAGGTCATGTCGGAAGCCAGTATGATGGAGTATCTGAGGCGGAATTTATTCCGTTTTATGGCCCAACAGGGCAATCTGACCATAACAAAAATAATTTCCAGCAAGCAGGTTCCCCTTGAAACAGAGGATATTGACCGGCTTATTAGTTGAGAGAACTTTTGCCTCTCCAGAGGCTTATAACTATTTTTTAAAATCAATAAGATGCGTTTTCAAATAAGTTTGAACGGTTAAAAAATCTGAACTATTGTTATACATAAATTTATTCCTAGAATAGAGATACATAATCTCATCCAGACTTGCCCATTTAATTTCACTTACCTCGGATAAGTTTAGCGCCGCTTTATCAATTTGGAAATCGCCAATCGCAATATAATCATCAAACAGCATGTTTGTACCAACACTTCGATACAGGAAACTGATATCATATTCACAAAGACTTAATCCTATTTCTTCCTCCACTTCGCGCAGGCATGCTGTAATGCTAGATTCACCCGCCCGCACCTTTCCACCCGTAATAGACCAAAAATTCGGACAAACTTTCTTGGATGATGCGCGTTTTTGAATCAGTAAACCGCCTTGAGGATTTGCAATCCATAAAGATGCCCCGATGTAATATTCCCCTTCATAGAATTTTTCATCTGATCGTTTGATATAACCCAGTTTCGCTCCATCGATATCATAAACATCCCAATACTCTTCCAAATTTACAATCTCCATACTATCAGTCTGTCATACCATTATTTAAAGGCAACTGAGGGTTCACTGAATCGCTCTTGTACTTCAGTATACTTTCCACATGACATTTTTCCTTCCGGACACCTTCCAAATATATAGCAACTCGGTCCAAAATGTTTAAAGAGCACTGGCGAAACGCCTCTTAACGAATTCAATATATTAATTGCAATATTACGCGTTTCCCATTGGGTTCGATTGCAGGAACGCAATGCAATAAAGGTCAATAATTCCCTGCCGTTCATTGTCGTTGTAATGTCGATCACATTTCCGCTCAAATAAAGATAAGATATTTCGTATTTATTCAAGCCGCTCGCACTAAGTTTCTCATATAATTCTTTGGTCTTCGCGTGAGCAGCATGATATCTCTGCAAAATTTCCGCATTCGCTTCTATCGTAGCTGGAACAACATACCGCTCGCATCTGCAAACATCTTGGAATGGCGGAATGATTATCGATTGCATCCTATGTCTCGTAAGATGAGTGATTGCTGCCAAGGTAACACTGTTTATGCGGAAAGAAAAATTAATCTGTTCTAACTCGCGGGGACGTCGGTCTGAAAGTACCAATTCAATGATTTGCTCTACATACTTTTGATCCTTCAATCTATTTTCAATTTGACTGGTCGGTAGGTTTGTATGTCCTATCAGTGCAGCCCTGGCGACTACCATCTCTGGATTCTCTGTATGGTTTAATAATTCGACGGAATTGTCAAAGTGCCACTCCAGCTCCTCTTTCATGTCCATTATCTCAGCTATTCTGTCATACTTATTTTCATGACCGCGCTCCATCTTCATTAAATCATCAAAAATAAACGGACAAATCTCTGCCGCTTGTTTCAACAAGCCCTCACCTAATGCATGTATCTCAGAGTTTTCCCTCCCTCTGCCATAAAGCATGGAATAAAGAATTTTGCATAATTCTCTAGCATTTGCTGTACAGTAAAAATTACTTTTGTAAGAATATGGCAACAAAAATCTTGCATCCTCTTTCGGGATACCCGCTTCGACAAACTCTCCATACTCTTTAAAAAGAAAAGTCATGTGCTCACTGTAGATTTTCTTGAGCCTATCTGCATTTCTTAAAGGTTTTCCATTTGCATCCACAAAGGACGGAGTAACAAACCCCATTTTGCTAAAGTCCACATAGCGTCTTGATTTAACCGTGAAAGATGCAATCCTGAACTCAAGCATAAATTGCTCCACGTAGGCTGACACATTAACAAATGCTAGATTAAAAGCAATATGCTCAATGATCGTCTTATGTCCCGACTTGAGTACCTTTTTAACTAATCTCTGATTATTTTCAGCATTTGTTGCATTTTTAAAAATCGCCAAGGAATCTCCCGCTGTTGTCGAAATACGGGCTCCAGATGCAGGAATCCTTTCAGGTTCATTTGTATATCCAATTATTTGAACTGTCCCATTCATAGTACCGTTTACTCCTTCTAAAACACATTTTAGAAACTACATGCCCAATAACATATACCCCCTAAAAATATTTAAAAAATTCATACTTCTAGCTAACCCTATTGCAAATTTTCATTAATTGACTCTAGAATAGACATTATAGCATGATATCTTTCGTCCAACTCTTTACTTCCATCAAAATTTTCTTGAAAAAGTGGTAAAGCCTCCTCAAATGTCCCTTTAGCTGTTAACACATCTCCATTATTATATAAAGCCATACCCAATGTAAAAAGAGCATTAATTAAAATTCCAGGATTTTCAGGATTTCTAATATAAATTTGCTGGAATAGCTCTTTAGCTTTACGATAAATTGGAATCGCGCTTTCATATATCCCCTGCTGATCATAAACTACCCCTTGGTTCATTAAGCATATCGCATATGTTTCAATTGCTGACGCAAAAGCATCAATATCGTCTGTTCCCACTTCATCAATAATATTTCGTGCTATATCGACTGCGTTTTTTATTACATTAAGAGCCGATTCATAATTGCCAATCTTGCGTTCAATTAAACACAACAGTTTACAAGCATCAATAGTTTGTTTATTACTAAGTTTCTTTTCAAAAATCGAAACTAATATTTGCTTTGAAGCATTATAGTCCTTTTTATTGTTTAAAATTTTCGCTTCCTTAATCGAACGAAAAAACAAATCATTATCCACAATTTTTTCTCCATCTTAATTACATTTTTTTGGCATACCCTAAGTCAAAACATGGACAAAGCTTAGCATAATTTTCTCTAAAAATCAACCACAATTATTTATAAATCAGTTTTCTTTGAAAACTTCACATTCTATACTTATATAGCACTTCTCAAAACCGAATAAAAATGTCATTCTATTCTTCCATATTCACTACTTTGAATCGCTTTTTGACCTCCGTTTCTAATTCCTTCACTCGTAGTAAAACCGTAGTAACCCACTTTCCCAAATGCCGCGGTTTGCCCCGTTATGCCCCACAAGTGCCGCTAATTCCCATCTATCCGGCGTGCTGCCGTGACAGATGAAAAGTATCTTAATCATAATAAAAATTCCTCCTAAAATGCGTTGATTTGCCGTGTTTTGGCACGTTTTGCAAGGTTTATTTTTCCGAAAAAAATTGTTAAAAAAAATCACAGAATGGGCAAAATGTGGCAAGTTGAAGCCATGAAACGTAGTAAAATCGTAGTAAGAACTGAGGGTATCTACTACTGCATTTATTTGTCTTCTTACTTTTATAGATATGTATAACTTATCCCTTTGGCATTCAAGTACGATTTCAACTCCTCTAGCATTTGATTATTACATTTATTACCAAAAATAATTTTTGAAATATTTAAGTCAAAATCTGCATATGGCTTTGCGATTCCCTTATAGCCTAATCGTTCCTTAATATTCATTTCAATTGTACCACCATTCACTTCCCCCAAGTCATATGGGCAATAAAGCATCCTTACTTCCTTCTCTTTTGTAGAATCCATATTCAAAGTTACATTATACGGATTTTTAATTACCCACGGAATAATGGCAAATGCAAAGTCACCATTGTTAATCCCTGAAATTATCATTTTATTAAAATCAATACTTTCTTTGTTCAAATACTCTACCGGATATAAATAATCATAATCCCCTACACTAAATTCAATGCAAATCCCATTTCCATTGGATGCATAATCTTTCCACATATAATCCTGGCACTCATATGTGAGAGAATACACATCATACATTTGCGTAAAATAGTTAATCAATAAATGCACATTACTGACACTTCGGCCTGTTTCCATTGCAATCTTATTTGCATCATAATTAATTTGAAATTCTGTTTTATCATTTAATGTTTTGTAAAAAGAGAACCATATTTTTCCTTGTTTTAATGTATCAATCTTCATCCTTACCAGACTTGGCTCCCCGTCAAATGATATAAATTTATATACTTTTCCATCTTTGATTGTTTTTCTCAAATAATCTATTTTGTATGGTGTTGCTCTGTCCGGTTTATCTCTTAAGTTGCCCATTAACGTGACATATTTCTCATAAAATTCAAATCCGCTCATGACATCTCCTCAATTTATGCTAATTTTCCAATTATCATTCTACCATAAAATGCCCATATTTGGAGATGAAATTATAAAAAATAACGCCCCGCCGAAGCAGAGCGCCTTACCATTTCCTTATCAAATTGCCCGGAACATCTTCTGCGACACAGCCTTTTCACCCTTTGCCTTTTCCAGTTTCTTCCTCGGTATCTCTAAATCCTCCATACGCTTCAGTTCATCCGCGGCATCCTCCAGTCCGAGGTGCGTGTATGTATTCAGCATCACCCTGATGTCGCTATGCCCCATCAGATACTGCAGGGGCTTTGGGTTCATGCCAGACTTCGCCATGTTACTGCAATAAGTATGTTGGCAGACATGGGGCGTGATATTCGGCTTCACTCCTGTCTTGGTGCATAAATAACACTCCACCAGTTATGTTCTTCCCCATCGGGTCTGAAAGTGTGTTGAGGTCGTACCCGATCTGCTTCTCCATCTCACGTAATGAAAGGCATGTTTTTTTCCCACCGGCAACTTATCTGTCGGCTCCAGCCTCCAACTGTCCGTGCCAGTCCGATATATATACAAAATCGAATTAATCTGTTTCCATGACTGTATTCCTTTCTTAAAATCTCTAATTAAATTCCCAATACAGTCCTTGCGAACAATACCCATAATATGGGAGAGCAACACCCGAACGTTTTACCCATAACATAAAATAGGGAAAAGATACCCCTGCAGACAAAACTGTATTTGTACCTTTTCACTATATATTAACTCTATATATATGATTCAGTCCTATCTTAAATGGTGTAAATATCTGCATATGTCGTCTGAATTATTGACCGCATTATTGCCTATATCATCATCCTTCCACAAAAGTTCTTCGGTTTCTTCAATATTGTATTTTACTAACCACTCTTCCTGAATCCATTCTTTTGCAACAAATTATGAATATAAATACAAAGTTGTCCCTGCATGTCCTTTATATGCTTCTTGGTATTGTTTTATGGTCTCCAGCTTTTCATCCTCATATTCTTCATCAGATAAGGATGTGCCATATCCGGCAACCGTTCCAAACCGATCCACACCCCAATAATATTTTATATTACAAGCCGACTCTGGTAATTGCAAAGTCAAGCCTGAATTTTCTGCCCTTTTACGAAAAGAGTCATAATTCCTGAAAGAAGTTCTATGCCTGGGAACAAAGGAACTTAAAAAAGCATTCCAGATTGCCCAGAAAGATAAAGCATTTACCAAAAGAAAGAATATAATAGTAAATCAAGAGAGGTTCAGTTTGTGCCTTTCTTGATCTTTAAATTATATTTTTCACACTCTGCCTCTAATTTGGGAAAATTCAGGCAGCGATTCCTGCCTGCAAATGGCTCATTGGATAGGTATTTCTTATACAGGACATTGGCTTTATTGCAGATTACCTCATTATTTGTCTGACACCATTCCAGTTCCAAATTGCACAGCTTCTTATAATATCTGATATTTTCCCTATCTCTCTTAAAAATGGTGGTATCAACAAGCTGTAATTGTTCTTCTTCAATAGGTATCATCAGATTAAAATTTAGAACGCTTAATAATTTCCCATTTACTTCAATTTTGGAAAAGTCCATAGAATTTTTCATGTTCTTATGTTTTTCCTTTGGTGATGAAAGTGGTATGCAATATTTATGAACACCACAAATAACAACAATCCCAATGAAAATCCTGTTATCTTTTCCTGCCTGTGGCGAAACAGAAAGCACTTTATCATCTATATTATGTAGATTACGGATATATTTCATATCCACCTTGTATAATTTAAAATCTGTCTGCATATATCTCCTCGTAAAAAATGGCTATGCGTTTCCACATAGCCATTTGTGTAGTAACTCCATTAGAGTTGCTAACGCTTTTAGCAGTCCACTTTGCGGTAGGACTCACCACTAATAATATAATACCATATCTCTGAAAATAGTCAATCATTTTTCAAAATATAAAATAAGAGCATCTTAGATATAAATATGGATTATTCATAATACATCTCTACTCTTTCATCTTATATTTCTTGTCTAACGCTTTCATTAACAGCCTCATATTTAACCATGCCCCTCACCCAGCCACGAACTGAGGGGCATAGCTTTACGAATACATACCTACTCGCCCATAAGTTTTCTCAATTTCCCTAGAACCTTCTTCAATCTTTTACTTACTGCCTGCTGGGAAATGCCATAGAGTGCTGTAATTTCAGACTCCGATTGTTCATTATAATAGTATCTGTAAATCAAACTCTGCTCCTCTTCCGTCAGGTTTCTTATTGCTTCACAAAGCTGTTTAAGCAGAAGGCTTCGCTCTGCAATAGTGGCTATATCCATCGTACTATCCGCAGAAGAATCTGCGATATACAGATTTTCTGTCATCAACGCATCCATGGATACATCCCGATTATCGGCTGATTGCTCGGTCAAATATTTTTGTCTGCGTTGTTCCTTATAAAATTCCGCATACTGTTCTGATGTCACCTCCAGCAGCATTCCATGCAGTGGAATAAAATGTTTGCTTTCATAACTTTTATCTTTTGACACCTACGGCACAGCTCTGAATATGTGATTTCTTCATAACCAACAGCAGATAAGACAAAGCATTTATGATCGTCATACTTTTTTTCTGCCATATATAATCCTCCGTTTTGTCTGATTTTCATAAGTCAAACCAAACGGAGGTCCACGGCAATTTATATCTATGCTCATTCAAATACAAGCAAAATACAAAAAAGCAGATTCACCTCATGAAAAGGTGTTCTGCTTTTTCATCTTTTACTTCAATTGAGAAACAAATTAAATTTTACTGCCTATTTATTCCACCAGCTTTTTTAGATCCATCATGATCCGTTCCAGAATGATTTTCTTTTCCGGTGAAGTGGAATCCGAATTTTCAAAGATTTCCATTGGCGGTTTGCTTTTTCCGGATATGATATAATCGGTTGTTATTTTGTAATAATCCCCCAAAATATCTATAATCCAGGCAGAAGGCATTCTTTTCCCCTGCTCCAGCTTACGCAGGGTGTCGACGGAAATACTCATATCCTGCGCAACCTCCTGCTGAGTTTTTCCGGTTGCTTCCCGAAGCTGCTTTAAGCGCTTTCCACATTCCATTTTATCGTACATGATTAGTGTCCCTCCCGTATTTTCAGAGGGAGCTTCAGTTCTCCCTCGTCAACTGTAATAATGCGACCGCCGGTTTCTATTATTTTTCCGACTTTTGTATATGCATCAGAGATTCCAATTGAAACTGCATCCATATTGGCTATTAAAATACCATCATATTTTTTTGCTTTTATTTGAGCAATAATAGCATTTATCTGACGGTTTACTTCGAACTGTCCGAGACCGCCTCTATGTAAAATCCCTGCAATTTCAATTCTGTTTGCTCTGGCATATTCTCTGATATATTTCAGTTGTCGACGTTCTTTTCCGGCTATCGCCTCCATTTCTCCATCTACGGAAAGATATACGATACACCGTAACGTGTTCTGTCGTTTCATGAATTATCACTCCAATCTTCTATCCAACTGGAAACAAGTATAATTCATTAATATCCGAAAGACAGCCACCCTTCCGTACGAGTTTATCCCCCTATTTTGTACTAGTCAATTTCACGGATTATCGCTCTTATAATACGATAAACCCTTTCCTTCCCGGCTTCACTCAGAGTATCTGTCTGTATGGCCAACTCATTTATCACACTTTTTTTATTACATACCAGATAATCTAATGAAACATTAAAGTAATCCGCCAGCACTACCAATGTATCAATTCTTCCATTTGTTTTTCCCTGCTCAATCGCGCGATAAGTATCTATTTTGAGTCCCGTTTCCTGCGCAAGCCTCTCCTGGGAAATCCCTTGTTCTTTTCTTAATGTATAAAGACGACTTCCTATATTGTTTAAAATATTTATATCCATGCTGTTTCCTCCAAAATTCTATATTTGTTCTCTTAGAAATTGGATTCTCATGGATATCGGATCTTATATCCCCAACAGGCTTGTTTCACACACATTCCTTTCCGGGAGTCCGGTAATGAAACAATCGTCAGGAGCCTTTTCTATCCTGTAAGATAAAAGGGTCTGAGGCAAGGTGCAAAAATCGCTTCCCGATTAATGCCCATGTTCTCAGACCCTTGATAATTTACGAATTTGATATATTATTTTTGTCACAAAATTTTAGCTTCACTATTATACCATCCTGTTATGCGGTTTATAATCATTTGCATTATCAGCGAAATTAACAAAACACTATATGCAATCATTATGATATTCCGAACTCTGTATATAAAAAGTGAAACTGATAGTTCAATCACTAAAATTACGATACAGTTTCGTTTGAATCGCAATTTTTCTCTTGCTCCAATTGGTTTGTGCTTTGAAGGCACAGGAGCCAGGATCATAAGCACTAAAGCAAGCAGAATTTCCAGCAAAACAAAGAACCAGGAATTTATTTCCAGCGTCATTATTGTTTCTGTTTTTATAGCAAATACTAAAACAGCATTCGATACTATCAGACACTGCCAGCTTTTTTCCGCATGCCATCCTCCGCAAAAAATTCTCAGCGGGATATACAATAACCAGAAAATCATTATTATATCTATTGCTTTGAAGATCAGACCAATTATAATTCCAATAAGGATATTCAACAGGGTTTCTAATACAAGGGTATAACCATATCTGTATATACTCCTGTCCTCATCTTTTAAAAACCCTGCTTGAATTTGCGTTTCCACAATTGCACTTGCTATCCTGTCAATCATTGTTTTTTATATTTTTCTGCTTCCTTTGGAAATTCCGGTTGATGAAATATCCAAGTACAGGCAGAATTTGCACTCTGAATCACCATCGCAAGCGTTAAATTGTTTATTGTCGTTATCAGCTTTTTCATATAGACATACCTCCTAAAGATTCTATTTTCACTAAGATTTTATCTTATACGTTAGTAGACATCAATTAATTTGTCAATTTTTGCAGATAGTAATGCAGTTTTTGTAATTTTTTACCAAAAATTGTCTTTTATATATAACTATTAGTTATGATTTAATAATATTGGTAGGTGTATAATCCTCTATTCAAAATCTATACTATTAGTAGTTAATAATAACTAATGGAGGATGGTTATGGATTTAAAAACAATCGGTAAACGAATCAAAGAAAAACGGTTGGAGCGTTCATGGAGTCAGGAAAATCTTTCCGAAAAGGTAGGATTAAGTCCTGTCTATATCGGCATGATTGAACGGGGCGAAAAGCAACCGAAGCTTGAAACCTTTATACGCATTGCAAACGCTTTAAATGTATCCGCCGATGAGATTTTGGAGGACGTTCTAAATCAGGGATATAAAATAAAAATCTCAAGATATACGGAACAAATCGCTTCACTGAATGAAACCGAACAAAAGCGGTTATTTAATGTGATTGAAGCCTTTCTTAACACGAAATAGTATTTTCATTTTCTACAAATTACAGGGGAAAAACCAAGGGGGGGGAGAAATTATGTATTACATTGCAATATGCGACGATGATATGCATTTTATCAGCTACATGAAAAATGTGTTAGCGGAAGCAGGAATCCCTGAAAATTTCTGTACTTATTTTGAATTCCAGTCTGGAAAAGATTTTATTCATGCATTTGATAATATATCCCGTATTGATCTGCTGATTCTTGATATTCAAATGCCGGACCTGGACGGCAATGAAATAGCAAAGCAATTTCGATATCACTTCCCTGATTCTGTTCTTGTATTTTGTTCCGGTATTTATAAACCGACCGTGAAATCATTTGAGCCGAACCCGTTCCGCTACCTTCTGAAGGAATATACAGATTCTCAATTAATTAAGGAATTAAAGGTAATTATTCGGGAAGTAGATGCAAAAAAGGCAGAGCCAAGCATTCTCGGCAGCTGGTATCATTACTCTGTTTCCCTCAAGCCTGTGGACATTCTTTATATCTCCAACGAACGTAATGGTCGAAGCAGATTACATCTCAATCCAAAAAGCAAATATTATTCCGATGGGCAAAAAATAACCAGCAGGGAAAAGCTAAACACTTTATATCAGCTGCTAAAAGATTATGGGTTTGCATATGCGCACAACAGCTATATCGTAAATCTGAGCCATATAAAAATGACTTCATCCATTGAATTGGAATTAACAGACGGAACATTGCTGTCAATCGCCCGTTCCAAAGAAAAGGAGCTGCGTCTGGCCTTTGCCGCATATGTTTCAAAAAAATATGACTGAGGAGATTTTCATGTTAAATAATACCATTTCCCTGATCGTCTGCCTGACAGAACTGTATATCTGCTATGATTTTTTCAATGCCTTTTTACTGAAAAGAACGACTTTTTCAAATCGCCTGTATATTGTTTTTCTGACTGCCGGCATTGGACTATTTCATTTTGGCATAAATTCCTTCCATCTGACCTTCCTCAACCTGATTGCATTTCCGCTGATCATCTTTACTTACATAACAATAATTTTTCTTGGTTCTTTAAAGGAAAAACTGATTTATATGGCATTTTTCTGTACCATATTTTACGGCTGCGATTTTCTGTTTGCTATTTTACTGAGCATTCCGTCTTATCTTACAAATACCCGCAGTGTGACGGATTTATCATCCATTCCATGGTATATATTCGCACTGGTGATGTTAAAATATCTTGTATGCACAATTTTCAAACAGTTTTCCAGCAAGGCACAAATGCATATAGACCATAAAATCTTTTTCTACTACCTCTGTATTCCTGTTTCAAGCTTCGGTATCATGCTTCTGATTTACTACTCCGACATCGGCTTTGACGAAAAGCCCTATGTCAAAATTATGTTTTCTGCATTCTTTGGAATTATGCAGTTTGGTAATTTTCTTATCTTTAATGCCTTTCAAAAATACTCAGAAGAATTATACAAGAATATGCAGCAACGCCTGATCATTTCCGACCAGAGTATGAAGCTTGAGCACTATACCCAACTGCAAACACAGGATACCAGCCGTCAGGAATTCATCCATAACACCAGTCATTATATTAAAACGATCGGAACACTTATATCCGAAGGAAAGTCGCAGGAAGCGATGGATATCCTGGAATCAATGAATGTTGAATTAGAGTCTCATGTGACAACCCTGTACTCGGATAACAGTGTATTGAATTCCATTTTATCTGAAAAAGAAATGCTTGCCATGAAAAATAATATTGCCATGGATATCTATATTGAACCGGGTTTCAGTATCAACGGAATTTCTGATTTAGATATAATTACCATGTTCAGCAACCTGATTGACAATGCATTGGAAGCCGCTATTTTATGCAGGAACGAACGATTTGTACATATTCGTATGTTTACACAAAATGAGGGGAATTTCCTTGTCATTAAAATCTCAAACAGCTATGCCAAAGTACCCTTGCGAATCGGAGAAGCCTTTCAATCAACAAAAAAGGATGCAGGAATACATGGCGTCGGGGTGAAAAGCATCAGCAATACAGCAGAAAAAAATGGCGGTTTTCTGGAATGTTTTATTGAGGACATGCAATTTATTGCCATATTGTTGTTGCCACAAAATATTTAATTTAGGACGATGTATACAATCCGGCATTTAACATTTCGATTTCAGGCGGTATGGATATACCACACCGCCCGTACTTTTATCACATCCTTATTTCACATTCTTTGATAACCCTCTGGTTTCTTTACGCCTGCCATCTCTGAAATTTCCATCTTTAATTTCATTTCAAAAAATATCGACAGCCTGCATTTTCTTATTGGTTTCTACGTTTCCTCCTCCCTACAAAAAGCACGCCACAGCCTGCCAGAAGTGACAGTACCGCAATTACGATTGCAACCATTACGGAACTTTCATCGCCTGTCTTTGGATGACGTTCCGCCGTCACGGAAACCGTCTGATCTCCGTCAGTTAAATCCGCATGTTCAGCCACCAGCTCTCCCGTCGCCTTCAGATAAAGGCTTTCAAATACTACAAGCTCCTTACCTTTCAGACCATCTGCCACAAAGCTGAATTCCATTTCGATGCTACCGTCGGATGTCTCAGGCGTAAATTCCTTTTCTGCCCGTACCTCCTGACCATTTACAAGAAGCGGTTTTCCTGTGGATTTGTCCATCAACACACCTTTTACAACATAGTTCTCACCCGGCGCAAGGTTTGTAAAGCTTACTGTGTCTGCAACCGTAACGGTTCCTTCCGTGGCAAGCTTTTTGTCACCGTCTGCCTTATCCCTTGCCGTTGTCCCAATCTCCGGGAAATAAACCGACTGGTCATGGTCGTTGATATCGGCATGGACTGCAACTTCCTTACCATTATAATAAACCGTCTCGAATACAACTACCGTTGTTCCCATCAATGCCGAGGCATCAAGAGTGAAGTTGAGTACAATCTCACCATCTGTTTTTTCTGCGGTGAAAGACTGTTCCACACGAATCTGCTTTCCGTTTACGAGCAGCGGCTCTCCTGTTTTCTTGTCCATCAGGACGCCCTGAAGCTTATAGCTCTTGCCTGCCAGAAGCCCGCTGTAGGTTACCGTGTCAGTGATGGTGACGGTTTTGCTTTCCGTTTCCATGCCGCCTGCCGAGGTGTGCATGCCCGTTGCCCGATCCACTGCCATCGTCCTAATCTTTCCGAAAGTAATGGTCTGTCCTTCATCATTTATATCCTTATGCTCTGCCACACGTCCGCCGTTACAGTAAAGTTCTTCAAATACAACTGTCTGTATTCCTTCCAGTCCGCATGCTTTTGCATCAAAGATAAAGGTTACGGTCACGCTGCCGGAAACGGTCCGTGCTTTGCTTCCTTCGGTTTCCGTTTCGGTCACGTTTCCGTTTTCGTCAACGGAGATGGCGCTTCCGATTGTCGGCATTCCTGTATTAAATGCTGCTTCTGCCGTAACAGGATTTCCATCTGCATCCCTTACCGGCTCCCCTGTCTTTTTGTTCATCAGGGTTCCCTTTACGGTATAAATTCTATCCACCAGAAGGTTTTCGTAGCTTACCGTATCGGTAATCATCACTTTCTCATCCGCATTTGCCATATGCTCTCCTGTCTCAGAATCTACGGCATTGGTATGAATCTTCGGGAAGTCAACCCGCTGGTCTTCATCCTTGATGTCGGCATGAACCGCCACCCTTTTTCCTTCGTAAATGCATTCCTCAAATGCTACCACATGGGTGCCCGCAAGCGCAGAAGCGTCAATGGTAAATTCAATGCCCACGATTCCATCTGCCTTGTCTGGAATAAAGATTTTTGATACGGTTACCTTCTTCCCATTTATCAGCAGAGGTTGTGCTGTTCCTGCCTGCCCAGTCCCGTCTGTTTTATCGGTTTTATCAGGTTCATCTGTTCCATCTGTCTCAGGTTCCGTCATCAGGGTTCCCGTCATGGTGTATTTCCTGCCCGGAACCAGTCCGCTGTAAGCGACATGGTCCACGATCGTTGTTTTTTCACCCGCATTTGCCATATGGTCCTCGGTCTCTTTTCCAAGCAGCGTGGTGGCAATGTCAGGGATGGTCACAGTCTGTTCCACGTCGTCTATATCTTCGTGGATGCCGATTATGATATCTGTTTTTTCTCCTTCCGTTTCTTTTTCGTAGTACAGGGTTTCAAATGCGACAAGGGCATTTTTCTTTTCCAGTCCTGCCGCAGTTCCGTCAAAGGTGAAAGTCACCTCCGCAGTTCCATTCGCTTTTTCCGCCGTAAATGTGGTTTCTGCGGTTACTGCCTCTCCATTTACGGTTACAGGTTTCCCCGTCGTCTTATTCATCAGGGTACCTTCCAGACGATAGGTTTTTCCTGCTGCAAGGTTGGTGCAGCTTACCGTGTCAACCAGAACGATTTCCTCATCCAGAAACGTATTCTGTATGCCCGTGTCCGCATCCCTGAGGCTTGTTTTCAAACTCGGGAAGTATATGGTCTGTCCCTCGTCGCTTCTGTCCTTGTGGTCCGCAAGTTCAATATTGTTTACCAAAAGTGTTTCGTAGCATACCGTAACTTCTCCTTCCAGCTTTGCGTCTATGACATCAAAGGTAAAGGTCACGTCAACGCTGCCCGCAAAGTCTTCCGGAACGAATGTGGTTTCCGCCGTTATTTTTTCCCCTTTCGATGTGGTAACGGCTTCTCCCGTTCTCCGGTTGATGAGTTCTCCCCGCAGGCGATATTCGTGCCCCGGCATGATATTTTCGTATAAAACGGTGTCCACGATAGTGACGCTGTCATCTGCGCATGCGCGATCCTCGTCCGTCTCAGAGTCCTTTGCCTGCGTGCCGATGACCGGATAAAATATAGTCTGCTCGGCATCATCTAAATTTACATGGGATGCATAACTCCGGTTGTTCCAGTAAATACGCTCATATACAACGGTTGCCTTTCCGTCCATACCCGTAGCGTCAATGGCATCAAAGACAATCTCCAGTTCTCCGTCTGCCTGCTCCGGTATGAAGTACCGGATTTCCTTAATCGGATTTCCTTCCGCATCCAGCAGTTCTTCTCCGCTGTCCCTGTCCATCAGGGTGCTTTCCAGACGATATTCATAGGTTGGAATCAAACCCGTATAGCTGACTCTGTCATGGATTATGACGTTTTCTTCAGCCGGTGAGACATTGATTCCTGTTTTTTCCGTCCATGCGGCAGTATCTATGCTCGGGAAGGTTCCCGTCTGATTCGTATCCGTAAGATCCGCATGCTGGACTGTTTCCCCGTCCCTTCGTGTTACTGCGCCCGTCAGATTCAGAGTTCCGTTTTCATACAACGGCGCAGCACTGTTTCCTTCAAACAGGTATGCAAAAATGACATAGGTTTCACCTTCCAGGTTTCTTCCATCAAAGTGATAGGTAACGTCCACGGTTCCGCATTTTTCTTTTTCGTTAGTGATATAGTCGCTGTCCACGGTAAAGGTGGTCTGTGCCATAATCGGATTTCCATTGTTATCAAGCAGCGGTTTTGCGTTTTCTTCATTCTCAGAGGCATTTTTATCCATGAGAATGCCTTTTATCGTATAAGTCTTCCCTGCGGTGAGCCACTGGTAGCTTACCGTGTCCACAATCGTAACGTCCGCCTCTGCAACAGATAAGTGACCTTCTGTCTTTTGGTCTCTGGCACAGGTGGTAATCTGCGGTTCTAAGATGTTGGTGATAATGCCGATGTTTTTTATCTTTCCGTCATCCTCCGGTTCTATGACCACCTTCTCTGCTAATTCCAATTGCTTTTCCTGACTCTTCCTGCATGGAAGTTCCTCTATAACATAGGTGTCATATGGAAGCGCCCCCTTGGTTTCATCAATCAGGGATGCATCCCACTCAGCCTGATTGGCTGTGCCATAAAACCAGATGCCTGTTTCCATGCAGTCATCATAGCTTGTCAGGTTCTGTGAAAGATATTTATCGTTGGCGTTTGTATTTTCTCCATGTCCCGCATGGGAGGTGTTTGTTGAATAGTAACCTGCGCTGTCAGTCACAACGATGTGGCTTTCTCCCGTCGTTACTGATGTGATTTTGAATGGTATGCCCGCCATTTCTTTTCTTGTCTCGTAGTCCAGCTTGGTGAATGCCAGGTCCGTACGCACAAGCGGCTCGTATACGGAGATAGCGGTGGTGGTTAATGGGTTGCCGGTAATGATAGTTTCCTGAATTTTTTCACCGACGTAGAGGGAGGCGCCAGAAGGTGCAGCAGCATTTTCTTTTACCTGTCCAATAAAGATGCCACTGTCTATTTTTCCGTTTGCATCAAATATTGCACCTCCGTCTGTCAAGAGTTTGTATCCTTCCGGTGCCTGTATTTCCTCAACAGTTACCGTACCAAGAGGCAACGAAACATTGTTGTTGCTAGTATAAAACTCATCTCCCGATACTTTATGTTCGTCATCAAGCATTGCCATATAAGCTTTATTTTCATTATTATATAAGGTTTGTATAACCCACGTTCTTGTGGCACCTTCTGGAAGCTTATCTATATCAGTATAATACCCATCATAATACTTCACTTCAAACAAGGCATTTTCCAAGGATGCTTTACCAAGTGCAGAACTTCTGTTTGTTTCTTTATCCCACTTGACAATCGCAATGTTAATTGAATCATTCACCGGCACTTCTTTACAGGTCACAGAATAGGTTTTACCCGGCTCCTCCAGTGTCACACTGTGCATCTTTGACGTTGTACCCTCATTGCAGGTATCAAGCTGATACCCCTTTGATGCTTTGGTTTCCTTTACATAATAGGTTCCCAATGGAAGTTCCAATACAGGAACGTCCAATATCGGAAGATCCAATACGGGAATTTCTCCGTCTGCATTGGTTACCAGATTTTCAGCCTTTGCCATACTAATGATTTTTCCCGAATCGTCTTTTTCCGTGATATAATCCGCCACAGTGACGCCGTCCTCTTTATAGATGGTGTATTCCGCACCTTCCAGTGAATAGCATCCGTTGTCCTCCGTCATATCGGGATTGCTGCTCTCCTTTGTTATCTTTACCCATGTGGTTTCAATATAATCTAATTCATTTACGTTTTTATTACTGCCAGAGTTTATGGTTACCAACTGTGGCTGGCAGTTAATCCGATAAGAACCGTCAGAAGGCGCTTTTATCTCAGTTACTGTGTAATTTCCCGGAAGCAGTGTCAATGTTTTACCGCCTACATCCTCAGCATTAATCATGGATGCCGAAACCGTATTTCCCTCTGCATCCTCCGCCGAAGCAACTACAATTCCTTTGCCTTCGGAATCAGTTTTAAACAGACCAACTACATTTTCGTCTCCGTCCGTCACCTGATAGACTGCTCCTTCCAGATCATAGTATTCTATATGGTTTGGATCTTCGGTAATAACAGGAGTACCGCTCTCTTTCACCAGAGTCATTGTTCCATATTCTTTGTAACGATATATGGCAAATCCGGATGCCGACTTGTAACCTCCGCTTTGAGTAAACAGCCAGTTAATTGGTGCATTATCCACACTTCCCCTCGTTTCATTTAAGGCGTTGCAGATGTTAGGTATGCTGCCTGTCCACGTGTCTCCCATGATTGCCGCATGGGTCCGATTTCCCGAACCGTAAAAAATGATAATGTCTCCAGCTTTGATATCACCTGAATTTACAAGCGCGATAAATGTATTCTCTGCATTTGCTGCTTCATTATTACCGCCTCCTATTGTCGCCCCTTTTGCCCCGTCAATCGTATCATATGACGTACATCCTGAATTTGCGGTTGCATTTCCTGCCATGTTGTAGATTCTCTCAAACCTGTCACTCACTTCAAGAAAATCATCCTGAAGCCCTCCGACAATCAACGTATTCACATTACTTACTTCTGTTTCCCCCAATCCGTAACGTATGACTCTGGAGGTCCAGCCTGCACAGGACCAGTTGCTTGTGGCATCATATCCTCCGTTACCATATCCTTCCGGTCCTGAAATCAGCATTCCTTTATTCTGGATATAATCTTTCATTCTAGCCCAGTAGGAATTTTCCTGAATAACGCCTGCCGCATAGGTCTGTATCTGTCCTTCCACGATTTCCGCTTCCTGTAATACTGCTTCTGTTACCCCTCCGGCTTCCTGCATTCTCCAGAATATCAGGTCAGATTTATCTTCCGTTGCCTCATCGCCAAGCAGACAGACCTGAAAGTTTTCTGCCGGTGCGGGAAGGGTGCTAATGCATGTTTTCAGGCTTTCAAGTGCCGATGCCTCTTCTTCCGTCAGTTCCCTATGACTGTCACAGTGATATGTTTCTTCGGCATAGCCGGAAATCAGCAGATGGGATATTCCGGCTCTTTCTTCTTCCGTTACCGCATGGCAGGACAGGAAGGTTTCTTCCATGACGATCTGCATGTTTTGGTAGCCCGGAGCCCCGTAGCTGTAATATACAGCCTTCACGAGAGTTTCGTCCGTAACGGGAATCGGCTCTGCCGTAATACTGTTTTCAGACATTTCGTAGCCTGATACGATGCTGTATGCGTTTACATTTGTATGATCCGGTGCTTCATTGACAGAATACCAGTTGGATGTTTCACTGCCATATGCATAGACACCGCCTTTATATATGGTGACGGTTGCTGCCGCATCCGTTTCCGTTGCCGAAGGTCTTTCAGGCTCTGCTGCGTTAACTGTCAATTCATCCACCGGATAATTGGTAAGCAGCATGAGTGCAGACATAACGCCTGCTATAATTTTTTTTACTTTTCTCATATCCTTGTTCTCCTTTCCTTTTTCTAAATCCGGACGTAAAAAGAGCACCCGCCTCCGGCGAATGCTCCTGTTACATTCCATTCATTGGATTTCTTATTTTTTTTATTTTTTGCATCCCTCCTTTTCAATCGTTTAAACGCAAACAGAGCATTTACCATTGGGCAAATGCTCTGCTGCTTTATTACTGATTCTGTTTTATTTTGTTGCTCCGCAGGTCGTACACTTATATCATCCTCCTTTTGTATTATCGGACTATTTTTCCTACTAATTTAATATTTGCCAAATCTATGTCTCCTTTCATTAGAATTCATAGATTTGGGCAGTAATTCACATAGCAGAATATTGACTGATTTCATCACTACCCTTACTATGACTATGAAGTGTACGTTTTATCCCTCATCGCCCCGTACACACGGGAATTACAGACGAGCCGCCTGAAGCGTTCACGACGCACCCTTTAGGGCACGATCTCCTCTCATGCCGATTTCCGAGGATTGGGGAACCCGATTGGTCACCCGTATGGATTATTATCCTTCCGCCACATTAAACTCTGCCCGTGTGCTCCATCTTCACCGCTAGGTCCTTCAACTCTCCCCGCACCTTACAACTGATTATCCGTCTGGCAGATGTACCGGAATTTTACTCCGTATAGCTTTCTCACCACTTATACGCTGCGGCATATATAACCGCAGTATCTGTAATTGCTATTTATTTTTCTTATTCAGAAAGATGAGACAATTATGTCAAACTCTTTCTGATATATATTATAGATTGACTTTTATAAAAAATCACCTTGCACATCGTACCAATTTGGATAAAATTTGTACCAGTAATTTCCTGATTCCCTGATTTTCTTATCTTTTCTTTACTATTTATACTTTTTTATTATATTTCATAATCTCCTATTTTTTAGTAAATCAGCTATTTCTTTCTAACTAAATATCTGCTTGCTTGACTATAGTCCATGAAACTCTTATTCATTCTCCTAATATTGATATCTTTTCTTATACTTCATAAACATGCATGCGGACAGGATCACCGCCATCAGCTCCGCTGCCGGAGTTGCCAGCCAGACTCCGTTTACTCCCCAAAAAGCCGGCAGCACAAGCATAGCTATCAGCATGAATACAAACGATCTTGAAAAAGCGAGAACAGCGGAAACCACGCCATTAGACAATGCTGTAAACATCCCGCTGGCAAATATATTAAATCCGATAAAAAGCAATGCTATGGTACAGATCCGGTTGCCGGTCACCGCCAGATCATACACGGGATTATCCGGACGGGCAAACACAGTTACCAGCGGTCTGGTCAGGAAATAGGACGCTGCCACTGTCAGCAGGGAAATGACTGCAATCACCTTCATACTTAATGTAATTAACTCTTTCAGCTTTTCCTGATTCTGTTCTCCATAGTAGAAGCTGATCATCGGGGCCACCCCGTAAGCATATCCGGTATATAATGAACTTGCAAACATCAGCACATACATAATGATCGTAACGGCAGCAACGCCCTCCTCCCCTACATACTTTAACATTGTCCAGTTGAACATCATTGTAATAATACCGGTAACCAGTGCTGTCGCCATTTCAGAACAACCGTTTGTTGCTGCGTTTGCCAGAACTCGAATACGAAACGCAGGCTTCCGGAAGTGTAACAGGCTTTTTCGTCTGCTGAATACCACCAGACCTGCAATAGCTGTTACAGAATACCCCAGACCGGTAGCAATCGCCGCACCGCCAATCCCCATGCCAAATCCGGCAATAAACACATAGTCAAGCACCATATTCAAGACTCCTCCGCTCACGGAACAGATGAGAGACAGCGTTGCTTTCTCGCTTGCGATCATATAAAGCGTAAAATTGTTCATCAACAGAATCGGAACTGTAAACAACAAATAACGGCTTAAGTATTCCACACAATACCCCGCTACCTCTGCAGACAGATTCATTCCTGCAAAAATATGATCCATCAGCAGATACCCCAGACCACACATTACCAGGCCCACTGCCACATTTACCAGAATCAGAAAAGTAAAGTCTTCCCTTGCCTCCTCGTCTTTTTGTTCTCCCATTTTTTTCATAATGACGGCACTGCCGCCAGTAGCAAGCATGGTGGAAACAGCAGTCACCAGCTGAATCACAGGTGCTGTCAAATTAATAGCAGACAGTGCATCCGTACCGATCAGATTGGACACAAAGAGACCGTCCACCATTGTATAAAATGACATAAATACTGTCATGGCAATGGTTGGCACTGCAAATTTCAAAATATTTTTTAAAGTCACTGGTTTTAAATATACATTTTGAGCTTCCATATGTTTCCTCTCTTCTTTCAATCACACTAAAATTCTTACTGTCACAATGCAGATCCAGGAAATCCGGATTTCATCCTTCTACAACTTCCCCTTGATTTTCCTGACTGTATAAAGTAGTATAGACCGTACAGTAACTGTACGGTCAAGTAAAAATCTAAAATATAAAATCGGAGAGACAGACATGGATAAAAAGGACAAACTGCTCACAATCGGTCAATTCGCCGCACTGCACGGCATCAACAAAAAAACATTAATGTGGTATGACGAGATCGGACTATTCAAGCCCGCTGTCATTCATCCTGACAACGGATACCGCTTTTATAATTATCATCAAAGCTCTCTGCTGGAAACGATCCTTTTACTGCGGGAGCTGGATGTATCCATTGATGAAATACAGACATTTATAACAAACCGTTCTGCTGCAAGTCTCAAACAGCTTCTGGATGAAAAAATTAAAGAATTAGATTTAAAGATCACACACCTGAAAGCAGTCCGAAAAACCCTAAGCAACTATCAACTGCATATGGAAGCTCTGTTGAACATGAATCTATCTGAAATCAGCATTGTTAAAAAGGAGGCGTGCTGTCTGGTTACCATAGAGATCGACGAGGATACTTCCTATGATAAGGAAGTAGAGCTAATTACTGCTCAAACACAGAAGTACCAGCTTCGGCGTCTTCATGACGCTTCCTATGGAACCATGATCCCGGTTGACAGCCTTTACAAAGGAAATTTTGATGATTATTCCAGACTGTTCATCGAAATTCCTTTCCCGATCAAAAAAGCAGGACTGCACGTACAGCCCTGCGGAAATTACTTACGGACATATTACCAGGGGGCGTGGGAACATATATCCGCTAAATATATGGAAATCCTAGACTATGCCAAAAGTCATAAACTGGAACTGATCGGCTTTTCTTATGAGATGATCATCAATGAAACTGTTACCGACCATATGGAAGACTACATTGTACAGATCGAAATTCCTATCCGTGCATAACCGTAGTCCTCTGCTTTAAGCCATCGTCATAAACCATTCTACCGTCTTTGGATCATAATGTGAGAAGAACAGACTCTCTCCTCCGTCCAGTGCTTCTATTCTGCCCATCTCCTCCTGTGTCAGTTCAAAGTCAAAGACATTGAAATTCTCTTCCATCCGTTCCTTATGTGTCGATTTCGGAATTACTACCACACCGCTCTGAAGCAGAAAGCGCAATGCCGTCTGTGCGGTAGACTTCCCGTACTTTGCTCCGATCTCCTGCAGGACAGGATTATGAAAATAATCATTCCTCCCTTCCGCAAACGGCCCCCATGACTCAATCTGTATGCCATTCTTCTTCATATATTCTTTGGCAATCTTCTGCTGACAGAATACATGGGTCTCCACCTGATTCACTGCCGGTTTGATTTCGGCAAAATGATGAAGATCCAGCAATCTGTCCGGATAAAAGTTCGATACACCGATTGCTTTTACTTTCCCCTCCCTGTACGCTTCCTCCATTGCCCGATAGGTGCCATAATAATCACCAAAGGGCTGATGGATCAGCAACAGATCCACATAATCGGTCTGCAGCTTGTGCAGGGATTCGTCAATCGATGCCCTTGCCCTTTCATATCCTGCGTTACTGATCCATACCTTGGTTGTAATAAAGAGTTCTTCACGGGAAACACCACATTTTGTAATCGCATTTCCCACCCCTTCTTCATTTGCATAGGCCTGAGCAGTATCAATGGAACGGTATCCCACACTGACAGCATCCAGAACACATCGTTCCGCCTCAACAGGATCCACCTGATAAACACCATAACCCAGCATCGGCATCTGAACTCCATTGTTTAATGTAATATAATCCATAGTCAATCTCCTTCCTTATTATTCTGCTTCTGTCTCCCAGACTTCCTTTGCCATACGAAATGCTGCCCAGGCCTTCGGCCATCCTGCATAAAATGCGGCATGGGTCAGAATCTCTGCAATCTCCTCCCTCGTTACTCCATGATTCTTTGCATTCAACAAATGAAATTTCAGAGAACTGTCCAGAATTCCACCTGCCATAAGTGCGGTCACGGTTACAATGCTTCTGTCCCTTGCCGAGAGCTTATCCTCTCTGGACCAGATCTGTCCGAATAGAACATCATCATTTAACTCCGCGAACTTCGGAGCGAAAGCCCCAAGCTCATCTCTTCCGGCTGTTACTGCTGCCATATGCTACACCTCTTTTCCTAATTTCTGATATTCACTATCCTCTACCGGTTCACACCATTCTGTCTTGCAGCCCTCTCCCGGCACCTCGACTGCCAGATGCTGAAACCATGCATCTGCCGCGGCACCATGCCAGTGCTTTACGCCTGCCGGAATATGAACCACATCACCCGGTTTCAGCTTTCTTGGCTTCTGATCCCACTCCTGATACCATCCTTCTCCGGCAGTAACAAGCAGAATCTGTCCACCTCCCTGCTCAGCGTGGTGGATATGCCAATGATTCCGACAGCCCGGTTCAAAGGTCACATTCCCGATCGCTACCTGCTCGGTAGAGAGCATGTTCAGATAGCTTTGACCTGTAAAATACTGTGCGAATGCATCATTGGTCTTTCCTGTCATAAATACACTCATTTCCTTTGTTTCCATAAATGATCACTCCTTCCTTTTCATGATTCCAGCCATTTCTCAATCTCTTCCCTGGAACGGACTACACTGCCTCCGTGAATTGCAAGTCCTTTTTCAACTCTGGCACGGGGACACAGTTTTCTGATATCCTGTTCACTGCTTCCCATTCCGCTTCCTTCATGCGTGCAAAACGGCTTTATTATTTTTCCGCTGAAATCAAAATGCTCCAGAAACGTAAACACTGCCATTGGCATGGTACTCCAGTAATTGGGAAATCCAAGATAAATAGTATCATACATAGTCAGACTATCGGGATAAGCTGCCAGCTCGGGCCGGGCATTCCGCTTCTGATCCGCCTGGGCCTGTGCGATACACGCATTATAATTCTTCGGATAAGGCTGAAGCTGTTCCATCTTGAACAGGTCACCGCCCGTCAACTCCCTGATTATACCTGCTGCTATCTCTGTATTACCGATATCCAGGTTTTTTATCACTCCATTAACATAATTTTCATCTGCTCTTGAATAAAAGGCGATTAATTTCCCTGACAATTCTATTCCTCCTTTCATTTGTTGCATATTCTTCATAAATTGATGATAACACTGCATTTCTTGACATGGAATCTCCAATATGTTAGTCTGGTATAAACCACAGGTTTATACCAGTAAGGAGGCAGGTCATGTATCATCCACTTCTAAATACCTTTATAGCAGTTGCCGATTATGGCAGCTTTACAAAAGCCGCAGAAGCATTGTATGTTTCGCCGACTGCGGTTATGAAGCAGATGAATTCCCTGGAACAGCATCTGGACTTGAAACTGGTGGAACGTACGCCTGGCGGGATTCATTTGACAGAGGCCGGAGCGGTTATTTATCGGGATGCCAGATTTCTGATCGACTATTCCAGAAAATCCATTGCCAGTGCAAAAGCTGCGCTTCATGCGAAGGATACTACATTTTGCGTGGGAACCTCACTGCTAAATCCAGCCAAGCCATTCATGGACTTGTGGTACCGTGTTAATCAGGATTTTCCGGAATACAAGCTGCATCTTGTACCCTTTGAAGATGACCATGAGGGAATACTGTCTGAAATTGATAAGCTGGGAAAGAAATTTGACTTCCTGATCGGTGTATGCGATTCAAGGGAATGGCTTTCTCGTTGTCATTTCCTGCCTCTGGGTCGTTATAAAAAGATGATCGCAGTATCAAGAGAACACCGTCTTGCTAGTAAAGAGCATATTGAGCTGGCTGATCTGTATGGAGAGACACTAATGATGGTCCGGCAGGGAGATTCCGGAACCAATGATTTTATCCGCAACGATCTGAAGAAAAACCATCCTCAGATTCAGATTGAGGATACGCCTTATTTTTATGACCTGTCTGTCTTTAACCGCTGTGCAGAAACAGAACGGGTGCTCCTTACCATCGAATGCTGGCAGGAGGTACACCCCGGGATCATTACAATCCCCGTCCAATGGGAGTATAGTATTCCGTATGGTCTGTTATACAGTCTTGATGCGACGGAGGATGTGATCCGATTTGTAAAAGCAGCCGAAGCAGTCTCTACCCAAGCGCCACATCCAGTGCAAGCATTACCGTAAATCCCAATGCAAAAAATATTGTTCCAAGATTCGAATGCTTTCCGGCGGACATTTCCGGAATCAATTCCTCCACAACGACATACAGCATGGCCCCGGCAGCAAAGCTTAACAAATACGGCAATGCCGGTGTGATAAAGCCTGCTGCCAGAACTGTAAGTGCTGCGGCTACCGGCTCCACCACACCAGACAGCGTTCCATAGATAAATGCTTTGGAGCGTTTCATGCCCTCTGCCTTTAAAGGCATGGAGATAATTGCCCCTTCCGGAAAGTTCTGAATAGCAATCCCGATGGAAAGCGCCAGAGCACCAGCCATGGTAATTGTAGTATCACCTGACAGACAGCCGGCAAATACCACGCCTACCGCCATTCCTTCCGGGATATTATGAAGCGTTACCGCCAGTACAAGCATTGTTGTTTTCTTTAATGTCACCTTCGGGCCTTCCGGTTCCTCACTTCCCTGATGCAAATGAGGAATAAGCCGGTCCAGCAGCAGTAAAAACAGAATTCCGCACCAGAAACCTGTTACAGCCGGCACAAACGCCCACCGTTCCATCGCCAGCGACTGCTCCATTGCCGGAATGAGCAGACTCCAGATCGAAGCTGCCACCATAACTCCTGCAGCAAATCCGGTCAGAACTCTTTGCAAACCGTCACTTAGTTTCCGCCTCATAAATAAAACACAGGCAGATCCCAGCGTCGTTCCCAAAAAAGGAATCAGGATTCCCTGTATTACTTCTCCTGTCATAAATTCGCCTCCGATCATCATATATTCTTATCTTATATATTCTCCATTCTGTCACTTTCTATTTACAAATTTTATCCTGTTTTAGTTAGTCGTTGCTAACCAAAAAAAATAACATACTACTGTTTTTTTGTCAATTTAAAATTAAAATGGATTGTAAAACAATAGTGACAAATGCTATAATAAAATAACAGAATACAGACTTAAGATACAGAAGGGAACATTATGGGATTATTTCAAAAACCACCTACACCGGAGGAGCTTGAACAACAGCAGCGTTATGAGGACTCCAAACTAAGATTATTAGAGCTCCATAAGCATGCCAATGTCATTTTCTATATTGATGAGGTTAGCATTGATCCAGACTCTCACCGCCAACTGCTAACCGGAGAAATGGGAAAGGGGCTGTTGAAGCCCGGAATGGATCTACAGATCTATTCCTGTGAAGGGCTTCTGGTGGGAACTATGACAACGGATACTATATCGGAGAAAACAGAAAAGCACTATATTGTTGGTACAAGCATCTATGTTCTATGCTTTCCGAAGGACGCCTGGGATGGTTATATACCGGGGCAGCTTCTGGTTCAGCTTCCATCCGACACACAGAATCCATAATTAAAAAATGAAATAAAATACGAAAGGAATTATTATGGCACAGATCAGTAACGATTGGGACGCACCGCTTCGTCCGGAATATAAGAAACCCTATTACAAGGATTTATACAATCGAATCGTAGAAGAATATAAGAATTATGTGGTATATCCGCCCTCAGAAGAAATCTTTACTGCTTTTCATCTGACCCCGCTGGCGCAGGTAAAAGTGGTCATTCTCGGACAGGATCCCTACCATGAGGAAGGACAGGCACACGGTCTATGTTTCTCTGTGAAACCGGGCATTGAGGCACCACCTTCCCTTGTTAATATATACAAGGAACTGGCAGATGATTTAGGCTGCTCTATACCAAATAACGGTTATCTGACCAAATGGGCAGAACAGGGTGTCCTGATGCTGAACACCCTGCTGACTGTCCGTGCCCATCAAGCCTTTTCCCATCAGGGAATCGGGTGGGAGCAATTCACAGACGCTGCCATCCGCATCCTGAATGAGCAGGATCGCCCCATAGTCTTTCTTCTCTGGGGTAAACCGGCACAAAGCAAGGCGGCCATGCTGAATAATCCAAAGCATTTGATTCTAAAGGCGCCACATCCAAGCCCTTTATCTGCCTATCGCGGTTTTTTTGGCTGTAAGCATTTTAGCCAGACAAACACATTTCTGGAGGAACATGGTCTGGAACCGATCGACTGGCAGATTGAAAACCTTTAATTCATCGTGCTGTTACGATCAATGTATCATAGCCCAGATTCCGAAGCTGTGTCTGGGCTTCTCTTGCGTCCTCCAATGAAGTATAGTTTCCGACCTGAACAGCAAAGAATTCTCCGCTTTCTACGATTTCCGCCTCATATCCTTCTTCCACCAGCTGTTGCAGCATAAACTGTGCATTGCCGTAACGCCGGAATAACCCGGTCTGTACACGATAGGTACGGTTGCCTGTTGTACTGCCGGAACCGCCTGTCGTTCCGCTTCCGGTTCCTCCTACCACATTCGAAATACCGGTTGCGATCGCATTTGCCATCGCATCAAAGTTATTGTCAAATGTCCGGTTATCCGCATCGGTATTCAGGAAACCTGCTTCGATCAGGATGGCCGGCATCTGTGTCCGCTTTAATACGGTCAGATTCTTTCGCTCCTTCACACCCAGGTTATTAAACCCTGCATTCTCCAGTTGTTCATTTACACTTCTTGCTAATTCACCACGGACTCCGCTATCCGTATACACCAGAGTTTCAACACCGCTATAGGTATTGGCGTATGGACTGGAGTTTCGATGGAAGGACACAAAATAATCGGCACCGGAACGATTGGCAATCCGTGCTTTCTCACCGGGAGTGTCAAATACATCCTCCGTTCTTGTGTAAACCACGTTATATCCCCTCTGCTCCAGGAGATTGCCAACCGCCAGTGCCAGTCTTAGATTGTCATCCTTTTCCCGTCTTCCGTTATATACTGCTCCCGGGTCGGAGCCGCCATGTCCTGCATCTATGACTATTGTCGCTGCCATATTCGCCCCTCACATCATTTTACTATATCAATATATGATATGAGGCAAGTGGCGATTCGGTGAAGTATATTTTATATTTTTCAGACTTCCGTTTCTATCTCGTTCCCGGTGTCTTTTTTGTATTGATCTTTTTCGTTCCTTTCTTAGCGCTCTGCTGCTTTAGAAATTCCTTATTGTCCACATAGTCGTATCTGAATACAGCTACTGCAAGTGGCGGCAGTGTAAATTCTATATACTGCTCTCTTCCGTCACAGGCACCTGTAACAGCCTTCAACGGTTTTTTATTTACTCTTCCTTCTCCCTCGAATTCAACTGCATCCGAATTCAGGATTTCGGTATAAGCTCCCAGACACGGAACCCCGACCCGGAAATGCTCCCGCTCTACCGGCGTGAAATTGCAGACTACCAAAAGCTGATCCTCTGCCTTGGATCCCCGGCGAATAAAAGAGATCTGGCTATGTTCGTTGTCGTTACAGTTGATCCATTCAAAGCCCATCGGATCACAGTCATTGTAGTAAAATGCATCATACTTCTTATAAAGTGCATTCAGTTTCTTTACAAAACTCTGAAAGCCGGTATGACCCGGTTGCTCTAACGCAAACCAGTCCAGACTTCTTGCCTCACTCCACTCTCTGGTCTGTCCAAATTCCTGACCCATGAACAGCAGCTTCTTACCTGGATGGGTATACATAAAACCGTAAGCCGTCTTCAGATTGGCGAATTTCTCCGGCATTGTACCTGGCATCTTATAAAGCATGGAGCATTTCAGATGTACCACCTCATCATGTGACATGACCAGAATAAAATTCTCTGAATACGTATACATCAGACTAAAGGTCAGACGATGATGATTAAAGGAACGGAAATATGGATCCAGCTTCATATATTCAATAAAATCATTCATCCATCCCATATTCCATTTATACAGATATCCAAGGCCATTCATGGCAGCAGGAGCTGTTACACCTGCCCAGGCGGTAGACTCCTCTGCGATCATTAACGCACCCGGTATACGCTCTTCGATCGTTTTATTCAAATGCTGCATAAATGCGATAGCTTCCAGATTTTCCTTTCCGCCATTCTTATTGGCAACCCATTCCCCATCATTCTTTCCATAATCCAGATAAAGCATGGAAGCAACTGCATCCACCCGAAGTCCATCCACATGAAATTTCTCCAGCCAGAACAGGGCATTGGCGATCAGGAAATTCTGAACCTCATTCCTTCCGTAATCAAAGATATAGGTTCCCCAATGCGGATGCTCTCCCCTTCTCGGATCTGCATGCTCATAAAGCGGCATTCCGTCAAAACGTCCAAGTCCATGAGCATCCTTCGGGAAGTGAGCCGGAACCCAGTCTAATATTACATAAATCCCATTCTTATGCATATAATCTACGAAGTACATAAAATCCTCCGGAAGACCATACCGTCTGGTCGGCGCATAATAATTGGTCACCTGATATCCCCAGGAACCATCAAACGGATATTCCGCAATTCCCATTAACTCGATATGCGTATAACCCATTTCCTTTACATAAGAAGCAACCATAGGCGCCAGCTCCCGATAGCCAAAGAATCCATTATCGCTATCCTCCACCTTCTTCTTCCAGGAACCAAGATGCATCTCATAAATTGCCATAGGCTTCCGAAGAGAATCTGTCCGCTTCGTGTTCTGTCGCTGTGTCATCCAGTCAGCATCCTTCCACTTATAACGGTTTAATTCTACGACCACGGAAGCATTATCCGGGCGGAACTGACAGCAGTTTCCATACGGATCCGCCTTATAGATCAGTTCGTCAAACCGTGTCAGTATCTGGAACTTATACACGGCCCCCTCCTGAACTCCCGGGATAAATAACTCGTGAATACCGGAAGGCCCAAGCATATTCATTGGATGCAGGGCACCATCCCACATATTAAAGTCCCCTACTACACTGACCCGTCTAGCATTCGGCGCCCACACGGCAAAGTATGTACCCTCCACACCGTCAAGCTTCATCGGATGAGCACCCAGCTTTTCGTAAATCTGATAGTGATTGCCTTCTGCAAACAAATAGCGGTCCATATCCGTGATCTGACTTTCAAATGCATACGGATCTGCCAGTGTCACGGTGCTGCCATCCTCATAGGTGGTTTCAAACACATATTTTTTGTACACTTTCTTTGGAAGGTACAGACCAAAAAACCCGTTCTCACCAACCGGTTCCAGTTCATTCACATTCTTTCCGGTGCTGCTCATAACCTTCACACTGACTGCATGAGGCTTATAGGTGGTCACAACCTGCCCCTTGTAATAATCATGGACACCTAAAAGCTTGTTGGGATTGTTGTTTTTTCCTGCCATCAATTCATCATACTGTATCCAGTTGATCCAACGCTGTAACTTTTCATTCATTTCCCTTACCTCTCTTCCTGCTCACTTTCCTTTTCTTATTTTTTACCGTTTCTTATCATTTATTCTTTTCCATTTTTCATTTTCTGTCCGCAAATGACAGTTTCGGATAGTATTCGCTTTTTGTTCCCAACTCACCATCAGGAATAAATTCCATACATAAACTGCCGTACAAGTTCCCATATTGCATGGGGATCGGATATTTCGTCCGGTGATTTTCCCCGTTCATCCATCACCAGGATGTAATGACTGATAATACCCTGAAAACCAATCGCGAACTGCTCCTGCCTGCCATTCATATTTCCGAGCTTATCTCCCGCCCGTATAAAAACATCCGTCGTTGCCTGAAACATCCGCTTCATATAGGGTGCCACCGCCCGGAATGCTTCATTATCCCTTGCAGAATAATTCAGACTCAGCAAGAGAAAATAAAGCTCGCGATCTGCTTTGGCAATCGCAACAAAAGCGCATGCCAGTTCATACAAGGTATCCTTTGGCTCTCCCTGATAAGAAGACGCGACCGTTTCCAGTTGCTGGCAGATCGGCCCGCACCGCTCTTTTAACAACGCTTCCAGAAGTCCTAACTTACTTTTAAAATAGTAATATAATGTAGGTTTGGTAACTCCCGCTGCCGTTGCCAGTTCCTGAACCCCCACTGCATCATATCCTTTCTGGTAAAACAAATGAATCGCACAGGCCAGTATTTTCTCCCGATTATCTGCTTTATCCTCCAATGACATATCAGCTCCTTTTTCTAATTCTGAGGTCACATTTATATTCTTCAGTATACCAATCGGTATATTTCTTGTCAATCCACATTGACAAATGTTTTTTCTGTGTCTATACTGATTTTAGACAAATGACATCAGATTGTTAATTAAGGAGGACAAAATTATGTGGGCTTATGAAAGTGTTTTTTATCAGATATACCCGTTAGGTTTCTGTGGCGCTCCCTTCGAGAATGATGGTATTCCGGAACACCGGATCTTAAAGGTGATCGACTGGATTCCTCATATTCAGAAGTTAGGCATGAATGCCATCTACTTTTCACCGGTCTTTGAATCCGATACCCATGGTTATAATACAAGAGATTATACGAAGATTGACTGCCGGCTTGGTACGAACGAAGATTTTAAAAAGGTCTGTGATGCATTGCATGAGGCAGGCATCCGGGTTGTACTGGACGGTGTATTTAATCATGTAGGAAGGGGGTTCTGGGCCTTTCAGGATGTGCTGCAGAACCGGGAGAATTCCAGATATAAGGACTGGTTTGCAAGAATTGCCTTTGATGGCAATTCCAATTACAATGATGGATTATGGTATGAAGGCTGGGAGGGAAATTATGATCTGGTAAAACTAAATCTCCGAAACGAAGAGGTCATCCAGCATATCCTGTCCTGTGTTCAGGGCTGGGTAGATGAATTTGACATTGACGGTCTCCGACTGGATGTATGCTATTGTCTGGATCGTGATTTTCTAAAACGCCTCCGGAGCTTTGCCAATCAGGTAAAACCGGATTTTCTGTTGCTGGGCGAATTACTGCACGGTGATTATAACCAGTTTGTAAATGATGAGATGTGCCACAGCGCCACGAATTATGAGTGCTATAAGGGACTGTTTTCCAGCTTTAACAGCATGAATATGTTTGAGATCGTTCATTCCCTGCTTCGTCAGTTCGGACCGGAAAACTGGACGTTATATAAAGGAAAGCACCTGTTAAGCTTTGTGGATAATCATGATGTCAGCCGGATTGCAAGCAACCTGACAAATGAAAAACACCTGCCGCTAATCTATGCCATGGCATTCGGCATGCCGGGTATCCCTTGCGTCTATTATGGAAGTGAGTGGGGCGCAAAGGCGCATAAAAGTGAAGGAGACCCTGCCCTGCGTGCCTGTTTCGAAGCACCTCTTGAAAATGAACTGACCCTGTGGATCGCTCAGCTGGCAGAGGCCAAGAAAAACAGCAAAGCACTGAACTATGGTTCCTTTAAATCCATTGTCCTGACAAATAAGCAATGTATCTTTGAACGGGAATGCGACAGTGAACGGGTACTGGTAGCCATTAATGCAGATGAGAATGCTTATACTGCTCACTTCGATGCCAGATCCGGACAGGGTACGGATCTGATCACAGGAGAATTGCATGACTTTGGCGGCGGCAGCGAACTTCCTCCGTACAGCGCATTTTTCTGGAAGACGGAACATTAGATCAGGATACGAAAAGCCATGGCAGATATTTGCCATGGCTCCTTTTTACTATATTTCAATCTATTCTTCTGTACTTCCTGTCTCAGATGTTGCAGTCGAATTCTCAAGACCGGATGGTTTTTCTGTTGTGGCTTCCTTTCGTGTCACTGCCACAGTTACGGTAATCGTATTACCATACTGGATATTTTCGAATTCCTTCAGTTCCACTGTCGCCTTATAATCACCTGGTGATGTGTAGCCGGATACATTAACCACAGGCTCCAGTCCTTCGATCGTTAAGGCATCCAGATCAGCCTTCAGTCCCGTAACGGTTAGCTGGAACTCCGGTTCCTCCTCTGAAATCTGATATTCCAGATCTTCAGAGCCTTCTATAAATCTGATATCCGAAGGCTTTATTGTTATCACACGCTCTACCAGCTTCTCAATATTGATCTTGATCGCAATCTCCTGGGTGCGGTCTGCAACCACAATCCCCTCTGGAAGATAATCGTTAATATCAACTGTAGTTTCATAGTTACTATTCTGGCCGGTAATATCAATATTATCTATGCTGATCTCCCTGACGCTCCTTAACAGCTCCTCATCTCCGGCAATCAGTACTGTGGTAGGCTGGTATTCCACATCCCCGGAAACACTATAGCCTTCTGCCACTTCACCGGTTGGTGTTACCTGGATCGGCACCTCCTTGGTCTTCTGAATGGAAACCTTTACTGTAACTGTGGAGTGATTCATCTCAATCTTATCTGTCATGATGACTGCTCCGTCCGCATCTAACAGTATCAATTCACCTCTGGTGGTAAAACCGGCATTCAAGCCTTCTACATCCACTTCTACCCGAACGGTTTTTACATCCCGCACCTTACTTGCCGCACCGCTTATGGTTACCATGTTCGGGGTTGCTGCTGAACTGACAACTGCATATCCTTCCTGTGTTTCACCTACCGTAAGAACACTGATCGGCAGCTTCTGTTCTCCCCGTTCTTCAATGGCTACCTTCATCATGCTGTCAACGATCGATATACTGATCTCCCTGCGCACAGAAGCGCTTACTGCCTCCACTGCAATCTGTACGGAATTCGTAATCGACAATTCTGATAAATTAGCACTCGCAGTAAAATCATCTGCACTCAGCTTTTCAACAACAGAACGTCTTCCCTCAACCTTAATGTCAACGGTCTTTCCCTGCACGATCTCGTACACCATTTCCTGATCCGTAATTGCTTCTTCATTCAAAATAACAACAGGGATCCCCGTAATTGTCTTTGTGATCGAATAATCTTCAATATTGGCAACTAAAAACCATACCAGAAAGGAAATCAGAACTGCCATTATTTTCAGACCCCAATTCTTAAGAATTTTTTCCTTCATTCTTATTACCCTTCCATAATCTGAACCGCTTCACATCCAGTGATTTATTCTGAATATATGATAATTTTTTCTTTAGATTATCGGTATCCAGTCCCCGGAACAATTCACCGCCGACGGCAACCGACACATCTCCGGTTTCCTCTGAAACAATGATCGTCATACTGTCCGACACCTCGCTGATACCAACTGCCGCCCGATGTCTGGTTCCTAATTCCTTGTTGATTTCCATGTTCTCTGACAATGGCAGATAGCAGGTAGCAGCTACAATCCGGTTATTCCGCATTATGACTGCACCATCATGCAACGGCGTATTATGTTCAAATATATTCACGATCAACTGACTGGTCACCATCGCGTCAAGCGGGATCCCGGTTCGCTCATAATCGCCAAGCGCCACATTCTGCTCAATCACGATCAACGCTCCGGTCTTATTCTTAGCCATTTCGAAAGTGGCCTTTACCAGTTCATTGGTTGTCTTGGCGGAAAAACGCTCCCGTTTCTCACTGTTCCCGCTGTCAAACAAAGAAGCAATAAAATTCCGTTTTCCCAACTGCTCTAATGCTTTTCGAAGCTCGGGCTGAAAAATGATGATAATTGCAATGATACCAACACTGATCGTGTTCCGAAAGATCCATAGAATCGTATTCAACTCAAAAATCGCTGCAAAGAGCCAGCAGATCGCAAGAACTGCAATTCCCTTAAACAAAGTCCAGGCTCTTGACTTTTTAAACCAGCAGATTACCTGATAGAGAAGAAAAGAAATGATTATAATTTCCAGAACATCTGATATATGAACCTGCGGAAAATATATGGTTTTAAAAAAGTTATGAAAAGCATTCAATATATTTTCCATCTGTATCACTCCTGATTCTTTCTTTTTCTATCTCATATATCCATTATAGAAGCAACTTATGCCTTTTCCTTCGAAGCCTTCTGTCCGGTAATCTTTTTCACCTTTACGTTGGCCTCCGATATCCGAACCTTTGGTACCGCCTTAATATAATAATAGTAATCATCATCCTCAAACTGTACCACCTCAGTCCGACTGTAATCCAGTACTCCTTTGAAAAACTGCGCGATCACTGCCAGAAGCGCGCCGCCTACCGTTCCAAAGAAAATGATCAGAATATTTACCTCAACTTCCAATATGATACCGCCTACCAGGAATAGAACGATCCCAAGGATCGCACCTGTACCGATTGCAATGGTCCATGAGTATTCGAAGGACTGACGATATATAATATATGTTGCCAGAATGACAAGTATGAATACAATTATGGTCAAAAGCATCGCCTTATCCTTTAACATCTCATTCAGAACATATGCAAATCCCTGGATACTGCCCTCCTCTGCGGTCGTTGCAAGGAGTTGTGTCAGATCATTGACATGAAGAGCAAAATAGTAAAAAACGATACCAAATATCATTGGAACAATCCCCACCGGACCTACAAATATACTGATCACGATCGGGATCGCATAATGGAGCTTCAACATATATAATAATGGCATGATAATTATGATCCATCCGTACTTCGGTGCAAAACGAAGATAAAGCAAATACATCAATATAAAAATTCCCACATAAAGAAGACTGATGTCCAGAGACACTGCATACATATGCGCAAATCCCACAAGCCCCATTATGATCACAATCAGTTGAATCGGCAGAAATGCACAGGCAAGCGACAGGATAAACATAACGACCGGATTCTTCATTTGAGAAGAGTAACCCATAACATTGCTATAGGAAATCAGAATCAGTAATGCTCCAATGAATTTCACTGCCGGCATTACAAATTTATCGTATTTTGCAACAAAATCCTTTATATTATCTCTAATAGTTAGTAAAGTCGTCATTATCCAGCTTCACGCTCCTTCCTGTCCGTTTCTCTCTTAATTCCTTTTCTTCTCTGTCATAAAGCTCTTTTAATCTTTTGAGATTATGATTATATTTAATCACATCCGGCTTTACCATCTCATATTTATGGGCATATACAAATCTTGCGATCAACATATAGCATACAACAAACGCAAGATAGATGATCCCGATCTTTCCTGCCTCATGAAGAATATCCGCATCATTCAGCCACATCATCAATTCTTCCACATTTACCATTACATAAATTCCAGCTATAATAACAAACGCAAAGGTGGATGCGACCACTGTCTTAAACATATTATACCTTACATAATCACGCTTATAGTATTTACTGATGTTCAACTGCCTTTTTCCTTTTGTTGTCTCATATATTGCAAGCTTTGTCATTATCTTGACCTTCTCTTCATTGATCACAGTTCTCACCCCGCTTCGGAATCCCATTCATTACTTTTTATACTGTCATTTTTTCTATATTATTAATCTGTTCTCTTGCACACATCATTTGTTATCTTATCACAAAATCAAGGGTTTATCAACAATTAACCCTTATTATATTATATCCTGTTTTGCCTTCCAATATAGTATGATCCCGCTAAAGCAATCGGCCAGATAGAACCTGTTATGATCAAAAAGAGGCTTAGGATATCATCCTAAACCTCACATTCTGTCATTTCTGATCACATTCCGGCTTTTACCGGATGCCGGATTACCGTTTTCAGATTCTCCGGCTTACATTTCCGTACGTCACTTAAATAAATCTCATGGTGATAACGGATTCCCTCCATATCAGACAAATACCCCTGCTGTCTGGCAAAAGCGTCCATATTCTCTATGGTTGCCGGTTCATCATCGTATGGACCGATATGCAGGCATTGCACACATAAGCCTTCATCATAGGTAAAAAACTTTGCCCCGGAAAAATCTATTTTCTTTTTCACTGTGGCTTCTGCCACTGCCCAGTCAAATTCTTCCTTTGTCACAAAATCCGGCAGACGGATCATGGAAATCCATTGAAAATCTTCTTTGCGGGAATAATCAATGCCTTCTACACCTTCCTGCCACCAAAGTCCTTCCAGAGGCGGAACAACATAATCAAAATATCCCTCAATCCGATGATCGCCCAGCTTGCTCATTTTAATAGTAAAGGCAATTCCGTAAAGCAGGCTGATCGATCGCTTATATGCACCATCCTCTTCATTGGGATTGCCTTTCCCCTGAACTGCAGCAAAATTCATAGGCGGCACAGTTATCAGAGCGGGTTTGTTCTTTGGCAGATAGAATTCTTTATACTCCTTTTTATAATCGAATGCCATTGCTTCCTGTTCTCCTTTCTCGTAAAACGATTTCAATTAAAACAGATCATTCTCCGTCCTTCAGCCCCACATAAATGTGAATCTCTGCCTCATCCATGCTATTATTCTGATATTCCTCAAAATCACATTGAAACGCTCTGGGAAGATCCATCTTCCAGATTTCCTGCCATGCCGCGGCAACCGCCTGCACCATATCCCCGCGAACAATAAATCTCGCATATCTTCCGGCAGGAATCCGACAGATGGTATATTCTTCTCCCTGTGGTATTTCTTTCGTTTCACAGGCAACAATAACAGCATAATCTGCTTTTTCATCTTCGGCATAATCCGTATAGATTCCCAATGCTTTCTCATCCATCTTCTGAGGAATGGAAGCATAAATGCCTTTATTATAAAAGCAGTTCCATAGTCCTCCGATTACCGATCCCATGTCAGAAGCAGCATTACTGGTTCGTGCTGATATACCAACTGCAATTTTTTCCTTTAATGATACAATTTCATATTCCATAGACTTGACCATCCTTTCTTATTATGGCCCTATCCTATCAAACTAATTGTGACATCTGTATGTCACAATTAAATATAATTCTTTCGAATCCCCTCTGCAAACAAAAGAACATCCTGCCGGAGTTCTTCTGGTTCAAGCAGTTCTGCACCAGCTCCAAAGGAAGCGATCCAGCCTATGATACTTGTCTTATCCATAAAACCTGCAGAAAAAAGCAGTGTTCCATCGGGCTGAACAGTAAAACTGTCTGGTCCATATTCCTCAATCAGCCTCCATTTATAAGACTGCCGGATCTTCGCCTTCACCTGATACATGGAAGGAAATACCCGTTCTGTCGTAAGATCAGGCAGGGGGACACTACGCTCTTCAAAGGACTCGCCAACCTGCAGATCTGTCATCCGCCCCAGTTTAAAGAGACGAAAATCCTTCCTGCACTGACACCATCCCCACAGATACCAGCCGGCCCACTGAAAAATGAGGTCATATGGCTCTACTGTTCGCCTGGACTCCCCCTTTGGCGCAAAATAGGTAAAAGAAACTTTATTTCCGGAGCAGATCGCGTCATGGAGCAGCTCAATCTTCGGAGAAAGAGAGGCTTTGTACCAGGAAGAAAGATCAATTAAAATATGCGTATCACCCGCCAAAAGGTTGGATGCTCCTGCTGAAAGCTTTTCCATCAGCTGTAAATAGCGGTTGGTTCCACTTACACTGTCCAGACTGCGAAGTCCTGCTAAAATCGCCTGCATATCAGATGCAGTAAGCAGGGTACGGTCTATTCTATATCCATCCATGATTGAGACTCCGCCCTTTTGTCCTGCTTCAGTTACCAGCGGGATTCCTGCCATACACAGCGACTCAATATCCCGACTGATCGTTCGACGGGAAACCTCAAACTTTTCTGCAAGGTAAGACATTGTGACTTTTTCCTGCTGCAACAGGATTGAAAGGATTCCGATCATCCGGTCAAGCTTCATACAAAATACCTCCATTCCATTGATCCACCCAAAGCTTATACATTTATTATAACAGGTCTGGCGTCTTCCTGCTTCATTTTCTGTATCACAAATGACAGCTTACCGTCCCATTTCCATCAGCCATCTGCTTGTCCTTTCCTCCCGTCGTTTTTCCGTTCCGGCTGTTAAAGCGCCCAGGCTTAATTCTCCACACATACGGCCATCCAGCAAATACAGGATCCGATTACAGCGGCTGGCAATCCTGCTATCATGCGTTACGATCAGTATGGCAGTCCCTTCCCGGTTCAACTTAACCAGTTCCGCCATAACCTCATCTGCGCTGCTCTTATCCAGAGCCCCTGTCGGTTCATCTGCAAACAGGATTTCCGGAGAATTCATCATACTTCTGCAAATACAGGCCCGTTGGAGCTGTCCGCCGGAAACCTGTGTGATCCTGCGCTCCTCCAGACCGGAAATAGACAGCTTCTGCATCAGCCTTCTGGCCGCCTCTGTCAGCTCGCGTCTGGATCCTTTATTCTTTGCGGTCAGGATCTGGCGTATGGGATTCCGGTTTGCCTGCACCGCCGGCAGCAAAATATTATCCAGAATATTCAGGTTTGCCATCATATTCATCTGCTGAAATACAAATCCCATACGATGCAGGCGCAGCCATGCCTTTTCATCCTCTGTCAGTTCTGTCACTTCCGTATCCTTTAGCCATACCCTGCCACTGGAAGGCTGATCCATACCGGATACATTATACAGAAGTGTTGACTTTCCGGAACCGGAAGGTCCCATGACCGCTACCATCTCCCCCTGTGCCATCTCAAAAGAGATTTCATGCAATATAGAATCTTTACATAATTTTTCAACCTTTAATATTGTTTCCATGTTTACTCCTTATTGTATCCTTCTCACTTACTTATTCTCTTCCTGCACAGCACTCGTAAGCCTTTACCTGCCTGATCTCTGCGCTACCGGCAATGAGTGCCAGAACTGCCGGGACTAAGACAGCAGCCGGTATCCCGGTCAGTATACGATCCCAGGCAACTATAAAGCGGAATCCTTCTGCGCCAAAGGATTTCAGTATTATTCCGCAAAGGCTCTCTCCAAACAGATTTCCGGCGAATAGTCCGCACACAATTCCTGCTATAACTGGAAAGAATCCCTTTTGAAAATAATTCCATTTTATCTCTCTGCCGGTAAAACCCAATGCTTTTTGTAATGAAACAGTATAACGGTTCTTTTCTACGATCAGCCGCATAAACAGCATGACCACCACTCCAACCACAAGCATAGAACTAATGATTGACACACCAGAGGCCAGGCGGAGCCGCTCCAGCGTCTCTCCGTAGGTATCCTTCACATAGTCTGCAATATCCGTAACATCAGCCCCCATTTTTCTGTACTGCTTCATCCATTGTTCCTTATCTACGGATTCTTTTAAGGAAACGTACAGAACGCTCCATGCAAGCGGTCTATGCATGTCTGCATGATACACTTTGGCTGTCTTTCCCCCGTTTGTAATATCAGAATATATACCGCAGACCGTATATTCGATCCGCTGCTCCTCCGGTATCAGCCACAGGGTATCACCAATCGTCAGCCCCAATTCTTCAGCATTGATCACAGACAGTGCAATCTCTGTCTGATCCTGCGGCAGGGTTCCCTCAGCGCAGCTTACAGGAAAGATATTGTGGTCACCTGTTTCTACCATAAGATTGATCGTTTTTCCATCTGCCAGGACAGCCGGACAGGTACTTGTCCGAAGCACCACATACTGTTCAACCTCCATATCCTGATCCAATGCCGAACGAATCTGTTCAGTTTCTGCATCCAGGCGTTCACTCTGACGGACATCCAGGCGGATTTCACCATTTCCGATTCCCATGTAGGTTACAAACCCGGGATCTGACACGGTACTGTATAAATTCTGCGGTATGATCACCAGCAGGGTACAGGCTGCAGTCACCAGACCAATGATAACATATTGCCCTCTTTCAGTTCGCATCTCCTTTGCTGAAAAAAGAGCCTCCAGCGCAGACAGCTTATTCATCCTATGCAGGAAACGCCATACAGATAACAGAATGATTCCTTCCGTAAGCAGCATCGCCAGAACTGCCGGGGCTGTTGATTGGAATCCGGTACCAGATACACCATATAGTTCCTGCAGTTGTTTCGTTAATGGTTCTTTTAGAAGGCAGGCGGTTAGAAGACCGATCAGTGCTCCGCAGCCGGAGAAGAAAACATATTTCATAAAATAAAGTCTCCCGATTTCAGTTTTTTTAATACCAAGTGCTTTTAACATCCCTACCTCTTTCCGGCTGCGCTCCATTTGCAGGGACAATATAAAACGAATACAAAGCATGGCGATCAGCAGAGTCACAATACTCAGAAGGAATAATACAAAAATCATTGTTCCATCTGACAGAGCATTTATCATCCGGATCAGTGGCCTGGTGATCACCGGACCATTGGCAGGAAGTCCTTCCATTGCATATTCCATGCTAAGCATATTCGTATCTATGCTGTCTGACAGAAGAAATTCTATCAGATATTCCTCTTCTCCTTCTGCTTTTATCGCTTCATAGTCTGCTGTGTTCACAAGAAACCGCTTAGACGATGCCATCATGGAATTCATCTGTGCATCCCGGAGAAATCCTGCGATGCGAAGTCCGTAATTCCCGATTTCCATACGATCTCCAACTGAAAGGTCATACCGTATCTGGTAACAGACCGGAACGTAGACCTCCCCCGGCAGAACCTCCGGAAGACTATTTTCCATATCCAGGAGATAGTCAAACCGGTTTCCCTGTACGCAAAGTCCATTGTCCTGTGTACTGTCTACAAGACTTTGTCCGCCCAGTGTTATCTGACTGTTGTCCAGATTCAGAAACTGACATATCTGCCAGTCTTCTATTTCCGTATGACTTTCAGCAAAACGGGATATTTCGGAAACCTCTACTGCTCCTGTATGCATCTGCATATAATCGGGAACCACCGCTTTATCCATTAATCCGTCTATTGCACCCAGAAGACTGGAAAAGAGAAGCGCTGTAAGGGAAAACAGGAGACAGGAGAGTGTCATGAAAAAGACAGTGGCACCAGACAACAGCTTATTTTGTTTTATATCATTCCATATCAGCTGCTTTATCACAGGATTCCCCCTCCTTACTTTTATTCCTGCTTTCCGGACATACTGGTATATCGGAAGGCCTTTCCAGCATTCTCACACTTTTCAGTGAATACAGGATCCATGCTGTCATACTAAGTAAAACCCCGGCTATCATGACAATCCCTGCTGCCCCACGTCCCACACTTGTATGAAACTGTAATGCTGCTTTATCTGCCGCCACGCCTGCGATAGCATAGGCCAGGGCATATCCAAGCTGAGAGATAAGACCGATCAGGCCCCATGCACGGCCCTGCAGGTCTCCCGGTATATTCACTCTGATCAGATAGTCCAGACAGTTATTTGCGAAGGGCAGCATTGCAAAAAAGAGAAATCCAAACAAACAGATTATATATATGTTTTCCCACAAGCCAAACCCCAGCATACTGATTCCGGCAACAAACAGAGAAATACTCAACACTTTTGCATAACCGCGTTTGATTCCCTTTGTTCCTAATAGCAGACTGGATACCAGCATTCCACAGGCACAGACTGTCTCTCCAATGCCAAGAACCGTACTGTCTGCGATATCCAGAATCAGCGGCTGGGCAAGGATCTGGAACGTACCCATGAAGCAGGTGATCAGCGCTGATACCAGGATCAGGATCCATATGCCTCTCCTGCCAGTGACCGCCTTCCATCCCTCCTTCAGGCTTTCAACCAGAGATTCCCTACGATCTCTTGTCTTTACTGCTATTTCTTTCTTTACTACTGCTGCCCCGATCACTGTAGGAAAAAAGGTACAGATATCAATGATAAGCAACCATTTAATATCACCGACTGCAAGCAATGCTCCAGCCAGAACAGGAGAAATCAGATATCTTGCGCTCCCGGCAATACTCACCATCCCACTGGCCTTAGAATATTCTTCTTTTGTAAGCAGATCCGTTATTGTAGCCCGGTAGGAGGGTTCAAGTAATGCCGAAAACGTGGAACTGATAAATACACCAATACAGATCTGATGCAGGGACGCCGCCCCTCTCAGCATACAGACCAGTATGTACAGGATACCGAGTGCGGAACAGCCATCCCCGATCATCATCAGCAGACGCCTGTCATACCGGTCCGCCAGCACTCCGGCCGGAACACTAAGCAAAAGAGTGGGCAGGAATGCTGCCAGCATTACCAGAGCCATATCTGCTGCACTTCCCGTCTGGCCAAATACATAGACTCCAAGCCCGAAGCTGGTAAGCCCTCCACCAATGGCAGATATTAATTCTCCACCCCATAGCAGCATGAATTTTTGAAAATTACTTTTTTGTAATTTCATGTGAACCTCCTAATTTATCAACCGAATGTCAGTCGGTAGTATCCGGTAAAAGAAAGGAACGAATCCGTTCCTTCTATTATCCGATCTTTTGAAAGCAAACCGTCTGCTCCTTCATGGATATCTTTCCCAACTGATAACCATATTGTGTAAGTTCCTTTTTATATGTTAAAAAGGAGTGATCAATCGGCATTCCGGTAATACTTTGTATTTCTTCAAATGTAAGTACAAAAGATGAATCGTTCCTCTTTTGTACATATTGCCATAAGCTATCGTATTTACTCATTCCATTTTTCCTCCAAACCGGATCTCCCCGGCTCCTCAAAAATCGGCAGGACTGCAGCCTGCATACTTCCCTGCTCCATACCAAGCAGACGTTCCAGGTTATAAATAAAGGCGGCTATCTTTCTGTTTCGCTCTTCCTCGCTGTGTTCCGCAAGATCATCAAATACTGTATTTGAATACAAAAGTGTCATTTCTACTACTTCCGCCGGATACTCTGTCTGACATATTCCCCGGGCAATACCCTCCTTGATCAAGCTGGTGATCAATGGATTGACGCTTGCCAGTAACTCCCCCTGCATCTTCTGATGCATGAGAGCATTCTGCGGCTTATGTACCTGCTCCATAATTTCATGTCCCAGATCATCATTTACATTTAATGCTTTCATCATGAGCGTCAGACGCTGCAGAACCGGTATCTCCTTTTGTCCGGCGATCGCTTCTGCCTGTGCCACCAGCTTCTTCGTAATACGTCTGATGATGGCATCCAGAATATCTTCCTTGGAATTAAAGTGGTAATACAACGTTCCTCTGGCAATCCCGATTTCATTGAGAATATCCGTTATACTGGTCTGGTCAAACCCCTTTGTAACAAACAGTCGTTCCGCAACATCCAGGATCTCATTCCGGCGTTCCTCTGCCTCCTTGACAATCCGCATTCCCTTTTCACCATCCTCCTATAGCGATCACAATCCTTGACCGACTATCAGTCGGTATGGCTATGCTACCATAAAAGAATCAGCCTGTCAATATGCTAAGCTACACAAAGCTACAAGTTTTATATTGACACTTTAAAATTAATTGTGTATATTGGATATATACAGTATATTAAGATATGAAACCATAAGGTAATATACATATCTTATACAATTATTACGCGTAAAGGAATTTCATATGGACATTATTATTAGTAACAGCTCTGGTGTACCGCTTTACGAACAGATTGAGGAGCAGATAAAAAACCAGATCATGGCAGGAGACCTGATAGAAGGGGACGCCCTTCCATCCATGAGAATTCTTGCAAAAGAATTAAAGATCAGCATTATTACAACGAAGCGTGCCTATGAGGATTTGGAACGGGATGGCTTTATTTACACGATTACCGGAAAGGGCAGCTTTGTAAAAGGTATCAATAGCGATATCGTAAGAGAAAATATGATGTTTGCAATCCAGGACCTTTTAGAAAGCGTAGTGGATAAAGCCATTCTGGGCAAAATTTCCCTTGAGGAGCTTCAGGAGATACTTCTCCTCCTGTATGAGGACAAGCATAGTTAAAAAGAAGGGGTTTGACATGGAGGATATCGAAAATGTAATTGAATTAAAGGATGTTACCAAGGATTATGGTGATTTCAAACTGGATCATGTGAGTTTTACAGTTCCCGAGGGCTCTGTATGTGGGTTTATCGGGCAAAACGGTGCAGGTAAGACGACTACGATTCAGATTATTCTGGATGCCATTAACCGGGATAGCGGAGAGGTTTTCCTGTTTGGGCAGAAGGTGGATAAGAATTCTGCCGCCCTTCGGGAGGATATCGGAGTGGTCTTTGACGAAATGGGATTTCATGATTTTTTAACCGCCAGACAGATTAATACGATCCTGAAGAATATATATAAGAATTGGAAGGAGGAGGAGTATTTTTCATATCTAAAGCGATTTTCTCTTCCGACTAAGAAGCCATGCGGTTCTTTTTCCAGAGGTATGCGTATGAAGCTTCAGATTGCAGCAGCACTTTCGCATGGTGCAAAGCTTCTGATCATGGATGAACCCACCTCCGGCCTGGATCCCATCGTAAGAAATGAAATGCTTCAGATTTTCCGTGAGTATGTAATCGAGGAGGATCACACTATTTTACTTTCCTCCCATATTACCGGAGACCTGGAACGTCTTGCAGACGAGGTAGTATTTATTGACGGCGGGAAAATCATACTTTCCGGCAATAAGGATGAGATTCTTGAACAACATGGTGTTTTAAAATGTAAAAAGGATGAAGTAACATCGATTAACGAGTCCCTGATCGTTGACTATGAAAGCTCAACGTTTGGCGCTGAGGTCCTGGTCAATGACAGAAAAGAAGCACGAAAACTTTATCCGGATATGGTGATAGAACCGACGGACCTTGAGGAAATCATGATTCATTATGTAAGAAAGGCCAAGGGGAACAGTATACCAGAAAGGCAGGAGACAGTATGAAAGGATTGATCATTAAGGATTTTCTCTGCCTGCGAAAACAGCTTACAAATTATGCCTTTATTCTGGCGGGAGTGGTTGTTATATCTATTTTGTATGTACTAAGCTACCGCTTTGGAAATATCCATGCCGGTATTCTTGAAATGACGGAGGCAGGACAGGTTTCAACGACGGAAACGGTACAGATCTTCGGCTTGGGAATTCTTATATTTATGCTGGTTCCGATTGCCTGTACCGGCGATATTACGAATTTGTTTATGGATGATGCCAATGCCTCTTTTTATAAAGTGGCATCCTCTCTTCCGGTATCGATTGATCAAAGAATTATCTGCCGCTTTTTCTCAGGCTGGCTGTTTATTGCAATCGGGGTGATCGTAGATTTGATCATGGCAGGGATATTATCCAGTCTGACAGATCTGATTTCTTTTTGGGATTTCTGCGGAGTGGTGATATCGTTTGCATCACTCATGCTGATGTATGTCAGTATGCTGATCTTGTTCATGTATCTGCTGGGCAAAGAGAAAGCAACATATGCCAACGTGATTCCGTTAATAATAGGCGTACTCATTTATATTCTTGCGAATTGGGAAACAGTAAAAGCATTTTTGATTGGCGGTGAGGATGACGCATTATTTGATTTGTATAATCATACGGTAGAATTTATAGAACACAGATTTTACCTGTTATTCATTGCTGCAGTTGTTGTTTCTGCCGGTTCATACTTTGCATCCGTATCCATTGCGCATAAAAAAAGGGGGGTGGCATAATGGCAGGACTTTTATACAAAGATTTTGTAAGCATAAAAGGCAAATATGTAATCTGGCTGCTGCTTGGTCTGACAGTGTTATTTCTGGTAATACGTTTCCTGTTTCCGGGCAATGTGGAAACAGAAGTCATGGGGATGGTAGAAAATGAAGCAGGCGAATTCGTAAATTTGACAATGGGGGAATTGGCAGATAGCTTGCTGGTTTTGATACCGCTTTTTCTTATTGCATGTAATCTATGTCTGCCATCCATGTGGACGATCCGGATTTGCAGGAATGATGAGAAGAATAAGACCAGACAATTTATCCGGGTGCTCCCTTGTGAAAGCAATGCATATATCGCTTCAAAATATATCTTTATCGGCATTGCCATATATGTATTATTTTCGTTGGAACATATATGGATCATAATATTCAACAGTCAGGCCGGACTGGACAGCAGTATAGAATTGATGAACGCATTCTCTTCTTGCCTGCCCGCCTTTAGCGGAGCCTGTCTTTTGCTTGCCGCTGTTGAATTACCCTTCTTTATTACGCTTGGTGAAAAGAAGGGGAAGGTAATAAAAACTGCAATGCTGGAGCTGCTTGCATTTTTGGTGGCTGCTTATATGTTTTTTGGAAACATAAAGATATTTCAGAACTGGGATATTACTGCCCTTCTAAACTGGTGTAAGAAGTATAGCCTTTTCATAACTGTGATTTCCATGATAACCCCTGCAATAACGCTCCTCCTGTATTACCTTTCCTATCAGCTTACCTGTAGACTGAATCAGAACCGGGAGGTGGAGATTGATGGATGATAAGAATTTGAAAGAAAGTAACCGAATAACGGCTAAGCGGCTTTGGATTTATCTCGCCTTTTCTTTTGGATTAACGTGGAGCGTATTTTTTGCATTTATTCTGGCCGGATTCCGATGGGATATGAACTCGCCTCTGGTGCCGCTGGTATCACTGGCAATGCTTTGTCCTGCGATAGCGGCGTTGTTAACCAGACAGGTAACCAGAGAAGGCTTTGCGCTTGTGGGAGACGATTCCCTGCTTCTCGGAATCAGCTTCAAGAATCGGAAATGGATCTGGTATCTTGTTGCATTACTATTGCCATGGCTCTATATAGAAGCTGGAAATGCATGTACGCTTCTGTTTTCACCGGAAGCATTTGATCTGGGAAATCCGGCACGCTTGGAAATGGCGGAAGAAAATCGGGTGGTTATTTATTTGCAGCCATTTTTTACGATAATTACGAGTGCCATGGCTTCCTTTGCGGCTCTCGGCGAGGAGGCAGGCTGGCGTGCCTATATGATGCCGAAGATGATCAAGCTCTGGGGCGTGAAAAAGGCAATTATATTTGGCGGAATCATCTGGGGGATCTGGCACTGGCCCTTAACCTACATCGGACATAATTTTGGCACGGAATATTGGGGGTATCCATTTACAGGATTTGCGATGATGTGTATTGGACCTACCTGTCTGGGTGTGGTACTTACCTATATTACATATAAGTCCGGTTCCATATGGCCTGCCACGATCCTTCATGCGGTTAATAATGCAAGCCCATCCATTCTTCAGTACTTTATAAACAGAGAAAAAATAACCGGATGGAAGGCAGACAGCATAGCAGACTTTCTGATTTCTTATCTGCCGGTAATGATACTTGCAGGTTTCGTGTATATCAAATTCGTGCGCTGCAAGGAAATCCGCGGAAGATAGCATATTGTTCTCTTGCGTCAGACGATCGATCCTAAAACACAGCCCGTGGTTCATTCCTCCCGGGAGCGGAGCGACAGAAATCCCTCCGCTTCGGCATTACGGCTCTGGAACTCTTGCAAATCCGCCGTCATCTGCTTTGCCTGTCCGGAATCCAGCATCCAGGACACCAGCATCACCAGGAAATAGATGACAAGCACAGACAGAGCGAATCCGAGGATCACCGGCACATTTTCCGCTGACAGGTTTTTCAGTCCAAATCCAAAGCCGATCAGCACTGCCTCCAACAGAAACAGGCGCAGTATCTCCCGGAGAACAGCCTGTTTCAGCGTCAGTTCCCTGGAAGAATAGGTCAGTACCGCCGGGATCATCGAAACCAGACCATAGATCAGGGGAGAAAGGAACGCGCTGTAGCCGAAGGTGTCATCCGGGCGAAAGATGGAGCCCAACACAAATGTAGCTACATTAATCAGCGTTACAATGACAAAATACTCGTATAACAGTTTCTTCAAAAATTCTTTCCTCCGCATTCTAACGACCTCCTTTCAGCGTATTTTTCAGATCCGGCACATATTTTCTGGAAATGATGATCTGCTCCCCGTTTGTCAGAACCGCACTGAATCGCCCGTTCAATGCCGGTTTGATGGATACCACTTTCATCAAATTCAACAGAGAGGATTTTGACACCCGCAGAAACCGCTTCTCCTTCAAGCACTCCTCCAGTTCATAGAGCTTCTGTCGTATCTCATAGGACTGTTTCGCTGTGTAGACAAAGGTTTTGTTGTCTACGGACTCAATGTAGAGCACATCACCGACGAGGACCTCGTACTGCCTCCCCTCCATACTACAGGAGAGCTGCCCCTGCCGGGATTTTATAAAGTCCGCAATCTCTTTCACCGTGTCAGTGACCGCATGGCACTGAATTTCTACGGCCTCTTTTTGTTCTCTGGGGATCTTCCTTACTCTAATTTCCATAATCCTGTCAATCATACCCTTCCCTTATGTTATGATGATGTATCTTTTTGGTCTTCTCTTCGCTGTAACAGTTACTGAATCGTTATAACTGATATCCTTCCTCCACCTGAAATTCATCGAGATCCTTTAAGTAACAGTCGAAGAAGCGTAAAACAATCTCGTTTACCTTTACCATACAATCCTGTGTGTCCACTTCCCCTACACCCAGCATGGAGCCCAGAGCAGGAGAAAACATGGGCAGATCCGTATAGTTCATATGCCCCGACTGCGCAATATAAGTGCTGAATCCCTCCTCTGCATTCTCAAGAACCACATTGTTTGCATACGGAATCCCCTCCTGAACACATCTCATTCTGTCGTCATGGTGTTCCTGATTGTCAAAGGAAAGCAGCGGAACCGGATAAATCTCCTCGTTGATGATATCCTGATCGTCTTCCACTCCCAGAACCTCGCCCAGCATCGTACCATCCAGATCTACTACCGCATCTATGTCATCCCGGGTTCTCCCCATACTAACAGCTGTGGCACCACCCATAGAGTGTCCCATAAAACCGATCTTTTCCAGATCCATATCGGCAAGGACGCCAGATAAGATTTCTCTGTCCTGCTCCTCCACAAACCAGTTTTCGGGAAGAGGCTTTTTCTCTGCCGCTTCTCCGGCCGCAAACTGGACTGCATCTATGGCAAAATTTGCGTCTAAAGACCGGAGCTGAATCCATTTTTGACCCGCTTCAAAAATTTCCTGCTTCGTAGCTTCCGGACGGTTGACATTCTGAATTTCCTGCATAAATTCAGGAGATACGATAATGGTGTTTCCGCTTGTATCACTGGTAAAGACAGAGTGATAAGGATGCTCCATGCTGACCACCACATACCCATGGCTTGCCAGCTCCATATAGGTGGACATATTGCTCTGGTAATACCCGAACGCACCGTGGGAGAAAAATACCACTGGAAAGGTCTCTCCGCTCTCTGCATCCTCCGGATAAAAGAAGTACACCGGAACCTCTCTGCAGGATCCGTCCGTCTCCTGCTCTTCCACACGACTCTCATCGATCAGAATGGCTTTTACCTGCGCCACTGTATACTCTCCGGTAACAGGCAGACCCTGATAGTCGGTAAAGACAAAGCTGGGAATCATGCTGAGAAAAATCAGTACCATAGAAAGTAATGCTCCCAGAATCATGAAAACCGTTTTTTTGGCTTTCTCCGTTTTCTTTCTTCTTATAAGATATTCAACTCCTGAGAACAGAATGCGGATCAGCAGCATATAAAACAAGCAGGTAAAGCGCATTCCCAAATCGATTCCAGGCAGCAGCAAGGTAAGCAGAAAGACCAGCAGTTCCCCTCCGTTTACAATCAGTCTGCCCATCTGCCAGTCCCGCAGATTCGGTTTTCTGGTGATTGCCATAACTGCAAAAGCTATTTCCGTCACACACAAAAGCATCAATAATAAAAGATTCATATTTTTACTTCCTTTCCCTTTGATGAAATGACTATAACACATCTGGGAAAGGAATCCATCTTTCAGAGGGCAAGATGCATTTATATTATGTAAGATGCACTTTTTTCTGTCAAATACAGTTTACACAGACTTTCTTCCCTGAAAATGCAATTCCAAACTCCAAAATGTCCTGAATCCCATCCTCTATCATCTCAGCATCATATCTATTATTATTAATCTGAGCCAACGCTTCATCTGTAAGTCCATCCTCGCTCAAATCCTTTTTCCACTTAAGTTCCATAATAATTCCAGGATATCTGTTTTCTCTTGGAATCAAACTGATATCATACCTTCCATCGCCAGACTCTCTGTTAGACTTAATTTTGTACTCATTATCCATCACTGAATTTACAGCCAGATTATTTAATCCACTGAAGATGCTCTCCTGCGCAATTCTGAGAATACCGGTAAGGAAACCATAAGTCAGATTCTTGTTATCCTTAAAGGCTCCCGAGAAAAAGTTTCTCATGAATCCAATTATTTCATCATAGAACTCTTTAGTATATCCTTCCTGAATCGGCGTATCATATTCATCAATGATGATAATAGGAGCTTTTCCATAATGCTTTGTAAGCATCTGAGACAGCTTCTCCAATGATGCTGTTAAATCAACCTCGGATGCCTCACCATTCATAATCTTTGCAAAATATGTCTTTTCATACTCTGCAAGCTTATCGCTATTTGCAAGTTCCTGATGTCTTCCAAACTCCTCCTGAAGAAGATCACCAATCTTATCAAGAGAAGCTTTCCAGGAATCAAACTTTACATCCTTAAACGTAAGAAATACAACCGGATACTTTCCCTGATGCTTACGATATTCAACGCCACATCGCCAAATTGCTTTATCCACAAAATACTTGCTGGTATCTTTATCTGAAATCTCAAAAAAGACTCTCAGCATATCCATGTTCAATGTCTTTCCAAAATGTCTTGGTCTTGTGAACAGAGAAACCAATGGTTTCTTATCAAGAAATTCCTTAATCAGCAAAGTCTTATCTACATAATAGTAATCAGCCTGCGCACGGATATAATCTGAAATGCCGATTGGTAAAGATTTCTTTCCTTCGCTTACAGCCTTCTTCACATATTTTCCAGAAGAAACTCTTCCATTCTGCGGGCTTCTCTACATCATCAGGAATTTGCCAGGATTTTCCTACTTTTATAGCACCATGAATCTTTCCTTTTTTACATAAAACATTAATGGTACGTTCTGATAATCCCCACTCTACTGCTAATTGCTTACAGTTCTTCATCTGCATCACCTCCTATCGCTCTATATAAAGCTAATGTTTCTACTGCATATTTACATATTTTTCCGCAATATATCAATTATGTTTTGATTTATTGCGGAAAATCATCAGATTAGTAATGCATATTGCGAAAACATCTCGTGAATATATTCTTGAAAACTTTTAATTTATTGTTTTATATTTATCCTTCCACTCTTTCTGCTGCCCTCTAAAATGTAAACCATCCCGACATACAAAAAGACATCACTACCTATATCCCTATAAGTAATGATGTCTTAAACTTTACTATATCAAGGCCCACCATTTGTCGTAACTCTGTCCTAAAATACAAATATCAACCTTTTGTAATGTCTGTAAATGTCCTATTTTCGGCATTTTATTTATCAAGGCTCTTCATTGTGGGGAACAACAGTACATCCCGAATTGCCGGTGAATCCGTCAGAAGCATACACATTCTGTCAATTCCAAATCCGATACCGCCTGTGGGTGGCATACCGATTTCAAGGGCATTCAGGAAGTCTTCGTCGGTATGGTTCGCCTCCTCATCACCTGCATCTGCAAGTGCATCCTGGGCAGCAAAACGCTCTCTTTGGTCAATCGGATCATTTAACTCGGAATAAGCATTTGCCATCTCCCAACCATTCATAAAGAACTCAAAGCGCTCCACATAGTCTGGATTGTCCGGTTTCTTCTTCGTGAGCGGTGATATCTCGACCGGATGATCCATAACAAATGTCGGCTGAACAAGATGTTCCTCAACATATTCTTCAAAAAACAGGTTGAGTATATCTCCCTTAAGATGTCTGTCCTCAAACTCAATATGATGTTCCTTGGCGGCTGCTCTTGCCTCCTCCAATGAGTGTATCTCATTGAAATCAACATTTGCATATTTCTTGACTGCATCTACCATTGTTATACGCTCAAAGGGCTTTCCCAGATCCATCTCAATGCCATTATAAGTAATTTTTGTGGTTCCAAGAACCTCCTGCGCAACATACCGATAGAGATTTTCTGTCAGATCCATCATCCCGTTATAATCCGTATAAGCCTGATACAGTTCCATCAGCGTAAATTCGGGATTGTGCCTTGTATCCAACCCCTCATTACGAAATACACGCCCAATCTCATAAACGCGTTCTAATCCTCCTACAATAAGTCTTTTCAAATAAAGCTCAAGGGAAATTCTAAGCTTCAAATCTTCGCCAAGCGCATTAAAGTGTGTTTCAAACGGTCTTGCGGCAGCACCACCTGCATTGCTGACAAGCATTGGCGTTTCAACCTCCATGAATCCCTGTTCGTCAAGATATCTGCGAATCGTGCTGATAATCCGCGAACGCTTAATAAATGTATCCTTGACCTCAGGATTCATAATAAGATCTGTATATCTCTGGCGATAACGCAAATCTGTATTCGTAAGACCATGATATTTCTCAGGAAGAATCTGCAGGCTCTTGGTAAGAAGCGTAATTTCAGTCACATGTATGGACTTTTCCCCTGTTTTTGTGAGAAATGCCTTGCCCTTTAAACCAACGATATCACCGATATCCATACGCTTGAATTCCTTGTATGATTCTTCTCCCAAATCATCCCGGGCTACATATATTTGTATATTTCCGGATTTATCCTGAATATTTCCGAAGGAAGCCTTACCCATAACACGTTTTGACATAAGTCTGCCTGCCACAGATACCTCCCTGCCTTCATATGCGTCAAAATCATCCTTTATATCTGCGGTGTGAGTATCAACATCATACCTGGTGATTTCAAAGGGATTCTTACCTGCCTCCTGCAATTCCGCTAATTTTTCACGGCGAACCTTTAACAGCTGGTTAATATCCTGCTGCTTTGGCTGATTGTTCTGTTCCTTTTGCTCTGCCATTTATTATCTTCCTTTCCATTTCATTCGTTACCGGTAACTTCCAAATATAATTCTCCTGTAACAAGAAAGGGATTGGTTTTCACCAGCCCCTGTCTCCATACGAATTATTTTAATCTCTGAATGTCCAGCACCTTATACTGATAAGTGCCATCCGGTGCTTCCACATCTACAACATCATCAATCTTGGCACCGATCAAGGCTTTGCCAATCGGGGATTCATTGGAAATCTTATTCTTTAATATATCTGATTCTTTGGAGCCTACCAGTTTATATTCTACCTCTTCATCAAACTCCATATCCAGCACTTTTACAGAACAGCCGACGTTGACGGTCTTTAAATCAATCTCATCCTCATCTACAACATCTACGTTCTTGAGCATCTTCTCCAGTTCTTTGATCCGGGCTTCAATATCCCGCTGCTCATCCATGGCGGCATCATATTCTGCATTCTCGGATAAATCCCCCTGCTCTCTTGCTTCCTTAATCTTCTGTGCGATTTCCTTTCTGGTGACTACCTTCAAATGGTGAAGTTCATCCTCCATCTCCCGCAAACCAGCATATGTGATAATCATCTTCTCTGCCATTCCATATAATCCTTTCTTTCTATCATATTCGCCTATTAAACGATCCCACAGCCTAATAGACATACTGTACCAATTATATTCAATCATTATATATCAGCCATAACGTCCTGTCAACGTACAAAAAAACAGTCACAGACCGAAGTGATCAGGGTCTGTGACTATCGATATAATAGAATGCAGTTGACGGGACTTGAACCCGAACCCACTTGCGTGGACATGAACCTGAATCATGCGCGTATGCCAATTCCGCCACAACTGCTTATTCTCTGCTGGCACTCAAGCACCAACAGAGGATATTATACAGCATTTATTCACTAATTGCAATAGCTTTTTCTACTAAAAATGCAATAACTTTATCATAGATGACTGCATAGGACAATTCCTCCATCGTATATCTTTCATACATAGAGTCAGGCGTTATACTGGTATTCTCTGAACATTCCGCCTTCACATACTCATCAATCTCCTGCTTCGTAACTGTAATTCCCTCTTTATCCGCAATCTGACAGATTACCATCTTTTCCTCCAGCAGTTCCCGGACATAATCCTCTGCTGCAGTTGCATAACTCTCCTCCGTATATGGATTCCCCTCCTTATCCTGTAACTGGCTCAGATAAACGGAATACTCCACCCCGTAAGAAGCTGCCGTGTCCTTTGCTCCCTGAATCGTCTTTTCCGTCAGGGTTGCCACTTCATCCTCCGGATAGCTGTTAACTGTGGCATTATCAATAACAGCAGTTATGATATCCACTTTCATTTGATAGTCTGCCTGCTGCGTTTTGTAATTCTCAAAATCCATCTTCAGTGCATCCATAAAGGAATTCACGGTTTCGTATGAGGTATTCGCCGCTACCAGCTCATCTGTTAACTCCTCCGGATAATCAATCTGATAAATAGTATTGATCTTACATATAAATGTGGCATCCTTGCCTGCCAGCTCATTAGGCGTGCCGTCCATATTCTTATAATCATCCGGAAACGTTACGTTAACCTCTATACCTTCTTCACCGATCTCATGTCCGATCAACTGCTCCTCAAAATCATCAATATACCTGTGAGAACCAATCGTCAGATCTGCACCCTTTCCTTCTGTATTACCACCCTCGAATGCCTCTCCGTCCGCATAACCGATATAGTCCAGATTAATGATATCTCCGTCCTTTACCGTACCTTCTGTTAATTCCGTGCGTTCTCCCAGCTGAGCAAGAAAACTGTCCACCTGCTCTTTTAACTCTTCCTCTGTCACCTCCGTCGACATCGGCGTATATTCAATTTCTGTGTATTGACCCAGAGTTACATAATCCGTATAATTCTGCAATTTAGTCCCGTCATTGCAGCCTGACAGCAGGCAGGCGCACATACTGATCCCAGCCAACATTCCTATTAGCTTTTTTTTCATATTTTTTCATTCCTTCTTTCCTAAATATTTACATGCTTAAAAACTCTTATTACCATACCACAAAGTCCGGGAAATGAAAAGCTTTTCACAAAATTATCATGATCGACATAGCCTTCTACACAATATATTGTGGTCTTTTTAAAAAATTAATCCTATATGTTGTAGACAAAGTCTGTTGGAGATGCTATAATGAATACTCGAAGGGTTTTGAAACAGGCCCTGCTTTTTACTTTATCAGTCATTTCAGCAGGACCAGGGGTACAAACTTACTATATAAAAAGGTGGAGTCAAATTATGCAAGTTATCAAACGAGACGGTCAGACAGTTACTTATGACCGAAGTAAAATCGTAACCGCGATTCAAAAAGCAAATGCCGAGGTCGCTCCCTCCGAGCAGGTCTCAGTAGACACGATCGACAACATTATCAGCTATATCGAGAGCAAGAACCGCTCCCGTATGCTGGTGGAAGATATTCAGGATATCATTGAACAGAAATTAATGGCAGACGGCAAGTTCGTCCTTGCAAAAACCTATATCATTTACCGCTATTCCAGAGAACTGGTTCGAAAAGCCAATACAACGGATGATTCAATCTTAAGTCTGATCAAGAACAGCAATAAGGATGTTATGGAGGAAAATTCGAACAAAAATGCCACCGTAGCATCAACGCAGCGCGATCTGATCGCAGGTGAGGTATCCAAGGATCTGACGAAGCGTATCCTGCTGCCGGAGAAGATCGCAAAAGCACACGAAGACGGGGTGCTGCACTTTCATGATTCTGATTACTTCCTGCAGCCGATCTTCAACTGCTGTCTAATCAACATTGGAGATATGCTGGATAATGGAACCGTGATGAATGGTAAACTGATTGAAAGCCCGAAGAGTTTTCAGGTTGCCTGTACGGTCATGACTCAGATCATTTCTTCTGTTGCAAGCAGTCAATATGGCGGTCAGTCTGTGGATGTCCGTCACCTGGGTAAATATTTAAGAAAAAGCTATGAGAAATACCGTTCAAGATTCGAGGAGCAGTTCGGTGACCAGGTTTCAGCTGATATTATTGAGGAACTGACCAAGGAACGAGTACAGGACGAACTGCGTTCCGGCGTACAGACTATTCAGTATCAGATCAATACATTAATGACAACTAACGGACAGTCCCCATTTGTTACATTGTTCCTGTATCTGGATGAAAAAGATGAATATATTAAAGAGAACGCCCAGATCATCGCTGAGATATTACGCCAGCGTATGGAGGGTATTAAGAATGAAAAGGGCGTATATGTGACCCCTGCCTTCCCGAAGCTGATTTATGTACTGGATGAGTGTAACTGTCTGAAGGGCGGAGAATATGACTATATTACGGAAATGGCTGTACGCTGTTCTGCAAAGCGTATGTATCCGGATTATATCAGTGCAAAAATGATGCGTCAGAATTATGAGGGCAACGTATTCAGTCCGATGGGTTGCCGAAGCTTCCTGTCTCCTTGGCAGGATAAAGACGGTAATTACAAATTCGAGGGACGTTTCAATCAGGGCGTGGTTTCACTTAATCTGCCTCAGATCGGTATCCTTGCCAAGAAGGATGAAGAGAAATTCTGGCAGATCTTTGATGAACGGCTTGAATTATGCTATGAAGCGCTGATGTGCCGTCATAATGCCCTGATCGGTGTCACCTCGGATGTCAGTCCAATCCACTGGCAGTATGGTGCTATCGCCCGGCTTAAAAAGGGAGAAAAAATAGATGAATTGTTATACAATGGATACTCTACCATTTCCCTTGGATATATCGGTCTGTATGAAGTAACAAAGCTGATGAAGGGTGTCAGTCATACCGAACCGGAAGGACTGGATTTTGCTCTGCGTGTCATGAATCATCTGCGGGAAGCAACGGAACGCTGGAAGGCAGAAACCGGAATTGCTTTCGGACTCTATGGTACGCCTGCGGAATCCCTCTGCTACCGCTTTGCAAGGATTGACAAGATACGCTTTGGAACGATCGAGGATATCACAGACAAGGGATACTATACCAATTCCTACCATGTTGACGTGCGGGAAAAGATTGATGCATTTAGCAAGTTCCAGTTTGAAAGTCAGTTCCAGGAGATTTCTTCCGGTGGTGCGATCTCTTATGTTGAGATTCCAAACATGCGGAACAATCTGGAAGCGCTGTCGGAGGTTGTCCGTTATATTTATGATAACATCCAGTATGCGGAATTCAATACCAAGTCGGATTACTGCCATGTATGCGGCTGGGATGGCGAAATTATTGTCAATGACAATAATGAATGGGAGTGTCCGCAATGTCATAACAAGGATCATTCTAAAATGAATGTTACCCGTCGTACCTGTGGCTATCTGGGTGAGAATTTCTGGAATGTAGGCAAGACAAAGGAAATCAAATCCCGAGTATTGCATTTGTAAGACCAGAATCCCTGCTTGCGGATTTTACATGTAACTACTGTAAGTGCCAAGTGGAAGTACCAGTTAATCCACTTGGCATCTTTTTATAAATTTTGAATATGGAGTATCAACATGAATTTTGCAGATATAAAACAATATGATATTGCGAATGGGCCGGGAATCCGCATTTCCCTCTTTGTCAGTGGATGCACCCATCATTGTAAGAACTGCTTTAATCCGGAAACCTGGGATTTTAATTACGGTTCGCTCTTTACTTCCGGTACGATCAAAACCATTCTGGACTATATGGCTCCCGATTATATCCGGGGACTTACCATTCTGGGCGGTGAACCTTTTGAGCATACAAATCAGTTTGGATTATTGCCTCTCGTCCGCGCGGTCAAAGAACGTTACCCGGATAAGAGCATCTGGTGTTATACGGGATATCTGTTTGATGAGAATATACTGAAAAATATGATTCCTGTCTGGCCGGAGACGACAGAACTGCTCTCCTATATTGACGTTCTGGTAGATGGTCCTTTCATTGAGGAAGAAAAAGATCTGGGAATCAAGTTCCGCGGCTCCCGCAATCAGAGGATCATATGTGTTCGGGAATCCTTGAAGAGCGGAAAAGTAGTTCTCTGGGATGAATCCCGGGACTTTTTCTCAAAGGGAAGCGAAGCCTGAAAAACCGGGAGGAACACAAAATCGTGTTTCTCCCGGTTTTCTTTTTTTCCTGCCTTATTCTGTTTTCTGATCATTCATACTTATATATTCTCATTTTGTATGGTTTCTACAATATTCTTCCGGCTGATTTTTCTCATAGAATACCGTGTCGTTGCAAAAAGGAGCAGGAACACTGCCAGTATGGATATCAGGATGCCATTCAGCGGTAACTGATATGCAACCTGGATTCCCCTGGAAAATGCTACATAAAAGCATAGTGATAATCCGATTCCTAACGGGATGCCGATCAGAAGGGACTTAAGACTGTAAAATACGCTTTCCAGCCTTACCATACGCTGGAACTCCTTCCGGGTCATACCAATGGATTTCAGCATGGCAAACTCTCTCGAACGCAGCTCCAGATTGGTCGTTATGGTATTGAAGATATTCGTAATACCGATCAATGCAATTACAATGATGAAACCGTATAAAAAGACAGAGATCACGGTATAGATTGCTTTCGTGCTTTCATATTCCTGTTCTGCATTATATAAATAGTGACTTGTAAATTCAAACCGGCTCTCAAGCGCCTCCTCCAGGGCACCCGCATCCTCACATTGAAAGTAAAAGTTCGGGTTGTCAAATAATGCAACCTCCCTATGCTGCTCCAGCCATTCCTCACTAACGATTAAGATTCCCATTCCTGTATTGTTTGCGAATCCTATCGGATGCAGATCTGTCTGCCGGGCAACCTCGATACTTACCTCTACATATATATCGTCTATGTTCTCATCACTGGAAGCATAATCACTCCGGACACAGGATCCGGTAATCACATCACCCGGCTGATATCCATACATCATACCGGATAAACGCTTTCCGCCTTCCGCCTGTCCGACATAGTCTGCAACCAGGATTGCCTTATCCTTCACTGCCTCCGGCGATAAGCCTAATTTCTGACAATACTCTGCATACTCGGAGTCTCCTATGCTTGTAATGAAGATTTCCACGTCCTCCGTCTCCCATTGTTGAATCCTGGATAACTCCTCATACTGGGGATCCAGCTTAAGATCATCGATTTTTACGTGGAACTCTGCTCTTCTCTGAATTTCGTACTGGTTAACTCCATCCAGTTCCGTTAACCAGGTAGTATCTTTGCAGTCCTCTTCTGAATTAAAATGCAGACTGATCTGATACGGTACATCCCTGTAATACAGTGTAGATGCCCGAAATCCCAGTTGGATGAAGGTCATCATGGCAATGAAGACTGCCACGCTGACTACGATCGAGATTACGGTCGTCCGGTATTTTACCCTTGCCCGGCGCAGATTCTTATATGCAATGGCGCCGCCAATCCCAAACAGACGTTGTAACAGCCCGGGAGTACGAACCTCTTTTGCCTGGAGCCGGACCGTTTCATTTCCCCGGATCGCAACGATCGGAGAAACCTTAGCTGCTTTCCTGGCCGCCTGCCCTGCAGAACAATATACCGTAATTGCAGATAATAAAAGTCCTACGAGCATTGCCGGAAGCGAAAATACATACACCAGACGGATATTCAGTCCTGCCTCCATAAGATGGCTGGTACACTGTACTACCACATAGGTTGCCAATATGCCGGACAAAAGCCCCAGCGGAATACCGATACAGCCAAGCAGAAGTGCCTCACCATGCACCAGCCGCTTCTGCTGCTTTTTCGTAGCGCCTGCAGATGACAGCATACCAAAGAGTTTCATCTTTTCTGTCAATGAGATCACAAAGCTGTTCCGGATACAGAAGACACTGCTTACAATAATGATCAGAATTGCAACTGCCGATGCTGCATACAGCATCCCCTTCGTATCATCTGAGAACATCATTAATTCCCATTTTAAGAGCCAGACGTTACTAGTACAATAGGACGCGATCGCCTCTATCTGTTCATATTCTTCCGCATCTAACTCCCTGCCCTCTGAATATTCCCGATACAATTCCTCTGATACGCCCAGCAACGAGGCAGTTACCTGAATCCGGTTCTTTAATGCAGCCTTTGTATAGGTCGCATAGATATCTACCTCTGCAGGCAGACTGAGATCTGATAAATAAGTCAGCACCGTGTACCCTGGTGCAATCGTACTTTCTTCCCCCTGACCCGGGCGCTCCATAATACCTACAATGGTATATTCTACTGTCTGTCTGAGCCGAAAGGCTTCCTCTTCATACGTATATGGATTACCCTGTCCCAGTATACTTCCATCATTGCAAACCCGGTCGCCAACCTCCAGACTGATCCGGTCTCCTATATTGTATGCTACTCCGCCATTGCTCCGGATATGACCCGCGATCACAAGCTCATGATCGTTCTCCGGCAGTCTGCCTTCGATCAGATCTACTCCTGTTGCCCGCATTCCGGCTTCATTCATTGCCTTGATAAATAAATATGGCTTATCCGGATTTCTGCTTCCCTCCAGTATGGCAAAGCCGATCGGCGCAACATAACCCAGGTGTTCTATATTCCGGTTATTCTCAAAATATTTCCGGTTTTCCTGTTTGACGCCATAAAAAGCATAATGATAATCCCCGCTTTTCTGTTTCTCATATGCGATCATGCTGCCTCTGAAGCTTTCCGCCATATTTGCTACAGATGTGATCAGAGCGGTTGCCAGAATGATTCCGATTATGGTAACAATGGTCCGCTTTTTATTCAGAAAGAAATTACGGAGGACTAATCTGTTTAATACCTTCATGTGCCCTACCTCCCTTCTGCATCGAAAGCGTTCGTTGCACTCCGGGAAACGCCATTGCGGTATCGATCACTGACGATTTTTCCATCCTCGATCGTCAATACCCGATCTGCCTGCTTTGCGATCTCCAGATCATGAGTGATCATAATAATGGTCTGCATATATTTTCGATTAAATAACTTTAGAAGTTCAATAATCTCACTGCTTGCCCTGGAGTCCAGATTGCCGGTCGGCTCGTCGGCTAATATGATCGCCGGACGGTTCATCAGGGCTCTTCCGATCGCCACACGCTGTTGCTGACCACCAGACAATTCATTGGGTAAATGCTTTAACCGCTTGCCAAGCCTTAATGTATCCGTCAGTTCTTTTAAAAACTCCTGATCCGGAAGCTTGCCATCTAATTCTACCGGCAATGTCATATTTTCCTCTACATTTAATACGGGAATCAGATTAAAAAACTGATAGATCAGTCCTACCTGTCGTCGCCGGAAGATCGCCAGCTTATCATCATTTAGCTGATAGATATCCTCGTCTTCAATCAATACCCTGCCACTGGTAGGCCGGTCTACCCCTCCCAGCAAATGAAGCAATGTTGATTTTCCGCTGCCAGAGCTTCCTACGATCGCAACAAATTCCCCTTTTTCAACCGATAGATATGCATCATCTACTGCTACTACCTGATTTTCCTTTTCTCCGTAAATCTTTGTTAAATGTTCTGTTCTTAAAATTTCCATAAAATCATCCCTTTCATTTCCTTTGCCCTTACCTTAGCAAAGCAAAATGACATTTCAGTGACATTTTAAGATTTAATAAATTTAATCATAAATTCCGTTCCCTGCTCCGGTTCAGAGTTCAGTGTGATATATCCGTTCTGTCGTTCTACGATCTCCTTGCATAATGCCAGACCGATCCCGACACTGTCCTCCTTTGCTGTACTGCTGCGATAGAAGCGTTCAAAAATATGCCCCTGCTCTTCCTCTGGAATTCCGGTACCGGAATTAATGACGGATATGGCCGTGTAAACCGTATTATCTTCGATGTGTACCAGAACCGTTTCGTCTGCCGGGCTATGCTCAATGGCATTCTTTACCAGATTCGTAATTGCTTCCCTGATCCAATGCAGGTCCCCACGAATACGAACATTCATATCCCCCTCCTTCTGCAATATAACCTGTTTCCACTCAGCCAGCATTGCCAAATTTTCAAACACTTCGTCGATTAAGGGATGCAATTCAAACAGCTCCTGCCGGAATTCCACAACGCCGGCATCCATTCTGGATAATTTTAACAGTGTTACGATCAACCAGTTTACATTGGTAAGCTGTCTTGTAATCTCTGATAGGAATTTTCGTCTCGTTTCCTCCTCCATAGATTCGCTTTCAGATAAGTTATCCAGCAAAACCATACAGGAGGTAAGCGGTGTCTTCAACTGATGGGAAATATCTGATACAGAATCTGCCAATGCCTTTCTCTGCTTACGGGAAAGCTCTGCTGCCTCCTTCAGCATCACGGTAATCTTATACAGCTCATTTTTTAATCCGCTTAATTCATCCTCCCGGTTTTCTTCCATATCCAGTGTATATATTCCCTGTTCAATCCGACGGATATAAGCAGTCAGGGCTTCGATCTGCCTGTCCCGTTGCTTCTGATACATAAACAGCAGCACTAATATTCCGCTGCATAATACAAAAAGCAAAAGATTACCGCCGATATAAAGCGCAGTCTGGTATCTGCGCTGACTCAGGAGCGGCAGTTCTCCCGGATATAATCCATATTGTACTAATGTACCTCTATCAGCATCGGAAATATCCTCCTGATTCAGAATCTGTATCCATTCCTCCTCTTGAAAGTCCGGATACTGTTCTCTGGCATTTTCCAGCAGTGCAGCAATCACATTATAGTATTCCTCTGATTGTCTACGAAGATTTATTTGCATATAGATATTAAAGGCTGCGACAATTCCTGCCATAACCAGCAATATTATGATAATATAAAGCCGAAATGCTTTGTTTCTATTCCACATCGTATTATTCCTTCTCAATCCGATATCCCATACCTCGAACCGTTTTAATAATCTCTCCGTCTGTGTCACCTATCTTCTCCCGAATCCGCTTCATCGTAACAGACAGGGTATTATCGTTGACAAAATTACCGGCGGCATCCCAGATACCTGCCAGAATCTCATCCCGGGTAAACAGCTTGCCCTGGTTATTCAACATATTACTTAAAATCTTATATTCCAGCTTTGTTAAAGAAACTTCTTTCCCATGGGAGTATGCTATGCCGGTTCTGGTATCCAGCTTTACGAATCTGCAATGTAATACTTCCTGATCCTTCCCGCACCGCCGTAATACATTTTTGATACGGGAAATCAACTCGCGGTTTCGGAAAGGCTTCTGGATATAATCATCCGCTCCCACATCAAACCCTTGAACTACATCCTTTTCTTCTTCCTTTGCGGTCAGGAAGATTACCGGCAGCTCCTGCTCTTTCTTAATCCTTCTGCACAGTTCAAACCCGTTTCCATCCGGCAGGGAGATATCCAGTAATACCAGATCAAAATATTCCTGCCCATACAAGGTAACCGCCTCTTCATAAGTGCGGGCCGCCATAAACTGATATCCCTCCTCATTCAGCAGATACTCTAAGCCTAATATAATGGAATCATTATCCTCTACTAATAATATTCTCATGAAAGTTCCCCTGTTATATACAATTCATTTTGTTACATCTGCTATCATTATACCCGCTAACACCTGCAAGGTAAAGGGATGGAGCTAGATTTCAAATGCTTTTGTCCTTATGCAAAGTCAGTTTCCTTCGTTATGAATGTACATTCTTGACATCTCTGCTTCTTCAGATCCCTGAACCATACAAAGAAATTCCCATCCATAGCGTTCATAAAATGAAGTATGATCCGTTAGCAGATAAAGTGTGGAAATTCCAAAACTTCTGAATTCCTTATATACAAATTCCAATAATTGTCCTGCGATTCCCTGATTCCGATATTCTTCTTCTACATACAATGCACATACATTGGGAGTCAGATCCTTTCTTTCATGGAAGTCATTTTCAATCACCCCAACTCCCGCAATGATCGTCTCTCCCTTTAACACCACATACCATTGCGGCACTGCTGTCTCCTCCCGAATGCAGGTCTGCATACTTTCTTCGTAAGCATCCCGGGCAATTCCCCATTTCAAATGAAACCACTCTGCTGCTTTCTCCATTAGTTCTTTTTTCTCTCGTATTCTGACAATTCTATACTCCATCATTTTACATCTCCTGTTCTTATTCCAGAAGCTTGTACCACAGGGATTTCATTTACCACTTTAAACTATTTATATCTGCTAACTATGTATTATATGTTTTGGATCTATATTATAAAAGTGGACACGAAAAGTAACTATGCATTACAATAAAGCA
>ERZ777011.384-NODE-384-length-69240-cov-4.058900_pt1 | contig 69240 bp, 62 predicted proteins | sample MGYA00374964_ERZ777011 | MGnify/ENA primary metagenome ERZ777011 (study PRJEB29310, sample SAMD00008975) | mouse gut metagenome | study: EMG produced TPA metagenomics assembly of the Metagenome analysis of fecal microbiota from mouse which was promoted...
CCTCTCCCGACGCATTATCCGATCTTGCGAGCCGCTTCGGCATATCTCAACAGCATCTGATACGGCTCTTCAAAACCAATTTCCATGACAACGCCTCAGCAATACGTGATAAAAAAGCGTATAACCGAAGCCTCTCGTCTTTTATCTTTCGGAACGGCGCCGATAGAGGAGATCGCGGCTAGGTGCGGATTTTCCAATCAATACTACTTTATGAATACGTTCAAAAAAATTCAAGGCGTAACGCCGACGGAATACCGAAAACGGCATCTCTTTCAAAAGACGCCTTAATGCGAAAACTATGAAAATAAGGGACGGCAATTTGCCGTCCCTTGTCTATGACCGTAATATTCTGTGATGAAAACTAAATTCTTTGCCGCTTCTTATCACATATTGCTGCCGAATACTTCTACATATCCGTTTCCGCCCTTGCCTCCGTTAGCCGCAGCGTAACCTGCGCCGCCGCCCGCGCCGTAATTGGCGTCAGCTCCGTCATTTTTTATTATTCCGCCGCCGTTGCCTACAGCCTGCTTCTTACCGTTACCGCCCGCTCCACCTGCGCCTACGACGTAAATATAGACGTATCTATATTCGGATCTTATTTCGGAAAGATTAATATTATAAGTATTCGAAGACTCTCCTACTTGCGAAGGCTCGATCTCTATCTTGTCCCAAACAACGCTTTCCTCCGCATTTAACGGAAGCGAAAAGGCAAAACAACAAGTCACCGCGATGATAAGAGCCGCTAAAGCTATGATTGCTACTGATTTTTTCATAATGTTTTCCATATAATTTTCCTCCTAATCAAACAATAGCACATTTTCACCTAGCTGTTAATAGGGTTTTTATAATAATTTTGTAATTATTGAAAACAAATAAAAAATTTGTTGAAAATTAACTTAAATTTATAAATTTATCTTAAAAATCACAAACGATCGAAAAATTTATGGACATATAAAACCTTGATTTATCAAAAGTCATGATCAGAGCAACAAAAAAATACAATCAAACTGTCTCCTACCGCAATAAAATTGCTCTCAGTCGCGTACTTCCGTTCAAAACTTTTTTGAATAGGCATAAAAATACCCGAAACATTAAGTTTCGGGTTGATTTTTGTGGTAGCGGCGATCGGAGTCGAACCAATGACCTGCCGGGTATGAACCGGCCGCTCTAACCAACTAAGCTACGCCGCCAAAATGGTTGCGGGAGTGGGACTTGAACCTCACGACCTTCGGGTTATGAGCCCGACGAGCTACCGACTGCTCCATCCCGCGACATCTAAATGCTTAGTTATTCTATCCTATAATTATAGTTTTGTCAATGATTTTCGGCAACAATTTGTCAAAATCATAAAAAAACTTAAAAAACGGCGTAACTTATCGGTTTTTTGTATATTTAATTATATTCAACAATATATAATTTATTCTTAAATCAGTCGAAATAATGGATAACACGAATCATTTTCTTCGCTTTAGTCTTTCAGTCTGCCCTCTTTCCTGATATGATCGCGATATCCCTCGAGATTGTCTCTGTCGCTGAAATAAAAACCGTCGAGACCGAGTCTTTCGAGTATTGCCTTTACGAGCGCCATACCGCCGTAAATAATATCGCTCCTCTTCTCGGGAAGCCCTTTTATATTACTTCTAATACTTAGCGGCGTATTCTTGACGATAGCCGTCAGCTCGCAGAGCCTGTCCTTCGTAACGTACAGATCCTGAACTTTGGACGCATCGTACACGTCTTCTTCAAGACACATCATAGCGACCGTAGACGCCGTGCCTGCTACGAATACCGCCTTATCGACGTTCGGAATATCTCCGTACGATGAAATAACGTCGTCTACATATTCCGTTATCGCGCCCTCGTCCTCGCCGCATCTATCCCTTATCCTCACGCACCCTATAGGTCTAGAGCAAGAATAGATTATCCCGTCGGCGTCTCCGACCGTTATCTCCGTGCTTGCGCCGCCTATATCTACGACAGCCGCAACCGCTCCGCCGCTATACGCGCCGTTAAAACCGAGTTTGGCTTCAAGCTCTCCGCCAACGACGTCTATCTTTATTCCGGACAACTCGTAAACCGCGCTAGCAAAATCGCCGCCGTTAGACGCCGAGCGAACGCTCTCCGTCGCAAAGATAAAGACGTTTTCCAAAGAGACTCCGAAACTAACTGCTTTATCGATAAAAATATTTATCGCCTCGAGAGTATCGGCTATCCTCTTTTCGCTGAGCCTGCCGGTAACAGCAAGACCCTCTCCGAGTCTTGTCGTCGCAATGCTTTTTGAAAGCGTTCTTTCTCCGCTTCCCAACATCAATCTAACGGAATTGCTTCCTACGTCGATAATTGCGTGCATGTCGCCTCACTTCGTGAGCTTTCGGTAAAATTTGCTCGTCTTGATCTTATCTTTACGCCGAATATGACTTTCGACGAGCTTCGGGATCTTCTTTTTAATGAATCTTTTCGGAATCGCTCCGATAGCTATACCGATCGCTTCTGCAAGAATATGATAGTATTCGATACGCCCTTTATCAGCGATAATTATGCCGATAAGAAACGTTATCCCCGCTATTATAACATAAAAGAAGTCGACAAGAAAGCGTATCGCGGCGTTTTGCGCGATACTTCTCGCGATATATGAAAGATCGTATATGAGTCCCGCAAATACTCCGCACGCAAGTAGTATGAGAAAAGCAAGCGCGGCGCTCAAAGCATCGTTGAAGATCACTTACTTAAATACCTTTTTGAGAAAAGATCTCTTTTCTTTACCTTTGGAATATCTCAGCTGTTTCAACACGCCTGTCACTATCAGTTCTCCGTTATCGGTATCGAGCTTTTCGATATTGAATTTTTCTCCTTCGAGAGTGACGTTTTCGTCGGCAAGCTGCGCGGTGATCTCTTTTTCGTCGAAAGATATCACGTTCTTTACTGCGCTGAGCGTAACGCTCTCCTGATATTTAACGGTAACCGTATGCTTTTTGAGCACGTTCTTTTCAATGTCTTCCATTCTTCACCTCGCATACTATTTTATGCGCGTGAAAAACGGTTATGACGCCTTATCGCCGCTTATCTTATCGGTAGCTTCTCAAATCATCATAAAAATGCCGAGGTCAGGCCTCGGCATATCTATCAAAAACAAAACTGTCGACCTTTTTATCATATTAGTCAAATACGAAACGATATTTCTTTCTATATTATCAATACACTTAAATACTGTCGATGAGCAGAGCTTTCAAAACGCGTTTTTTATCCGCAAATATAATCAAAAGTATATTATATGTCATCTCATTTTACGATTATCTTTACACTGACGTTAAAATTGATATTTTCAAGATAGTTGTCGCCGAAGGTATCCTTGTACTTTTTCCCCATCGACTTATAAAGTACTCCGGCTATATCGAAAACGTCAGCCTGCTTTGCTTTGCACGTCTCAAAACACTGCATTATCTCTTTTGCTACGGTCTCTCCAACGGCTTTCTTCATGCTCTCCGTGATCTTTACGCTGCTGTCGGTAATATCAGTCTCCATACTGTTGCCTTCTCTGACCCACATCTTAACGTCTACGGTATAGGTCTTCGTCTTTTTGTCAAACTTCTTCGAGCTCACGGTATCGACGATAATGACGTCAAATGGCGGTCTGTCTCCGTCTCTTTCTATGAATATATTACCCTCGTTGACATTCGATATCACGTAACTGAGTCCGTCGCTTTCGCCGTTATTGAGCACGAGTTTGAGCCCCGATCTTTTGAGAACCGCTATCTCGCCGAGCTCAATGCTGTCGGTCTCCACCTTATTGCCGTCGTTGTCGGTTTCGCTAGCTCCGCCCTCTATCACGTCGACGAGCGGTATGCACGCCGTCTCGCATTCGCAAGTTATCATCCTAAAAAAATCTTTGACGTTCGTTATGATGACCCCCGCCTCGATATCGGGACTTCTCAGCGTCTCCGATATTCTATACGATACGGTAGTATACATCGGCGGCTTTGCGTTGAATATCTCCTGCGCTTTGCCCCGCACTCCCACTATCGGCGTATCGTCAAATACCGAATTGCCTTCAAGAAGATTGATAAGCGGCGCGTAATCGCCCTCTTTCATTATATCTTCTCCGAGCACGATAAGGACGGTATGCTTGAGCGACACTCTTATTCCGAGAGTCTTATTCATCTTTTCGAACGCTTCGTCGAGCGTCTTTCCCTTTTCAGTGAGAAGCATTGTATTCTTCTGATAATTCTGAACGCCCCCGTTAGACGGCGATAAAAACTCAGCTGTTACCGAATACTCCCTGCCGTCGCGGTCGACTCCTATCCCGAGCACTATGCCCCTGTTCGCCAGCGGCGCGTTCTTGACCTGCAAATCGAGCACAACGAACGCCACAATGAGTATGACGAAAAGAATCCATTTGTTTTTAATTATTTTCTTCATTTTTACCTCCGAACGCAGGTTCTTTCAATACTTCGGCTATTTCGAAATTTTGTCGTACGGCTATTTCGTTCTTGCGACCGCTGTTATCGCTTACTTCTTCCTTGCTCTTTTTGGACTTGACCGCCGTAGCTATGAACGCTATCAACGGCACTAAATATTCGCTAGCCATAACGAAGTATCTTATATCGCTAGTCGCGAATTCGTAAGATGTGTCGATATTGTCGATAGCGAATATCAGGATAAGCGAAACTATAACAAGAGCCGCCGTTACGATGATAAGTTTTCCCTTATCGCTCATTTTTTCCTTAATTATGCCAGCCGTACACTCCGTCACCGTATAAAGAAGAAACGAGAGCTTGATTATCGACATCATGAGCCAAACTATTATGATAGGGAAATCGACGCCTCCCAGCATATCGGATATTTTGTTATAAACGCCGATATTTGAAAAGGCGTGATCGATATACGACGCGACGTTCCCGTATATAGCGATGAACGCGACGAAGAATCCTATGACGGCAAAATCGAGAAGTATCATCGAAAGCGGCGGATATGCACGCTCAAATCGCGTTTTATCCTCCCTAGCAAGCCGCACTATGAGGAGCGGCGTAAAGTCGCCGAACCACAAAAAATGCTTGTCTATCGCATTACCTAACGGCTCTACGCCGTCGTCGAGTATCGGGAATAGATTGGCAAAATCAAGATTGACCTTCATAAACAGCACGGTAAAAGCGATAGCGAGAATAACGAACCATATTATTATCTCGCTGAGTCTTGCAATGGTATTCATTCCCTTATACGCTATATATCCTATCACCGGGAGGAGCGACACTATGATGAAGAACCACTTGCCCTCTTCGAAAAGTATGGAGCTGATATAGTCGAGCGTTTCGGGAAGAAGCGCGACGAGTTTTATAGAGCTCGAGAAGAGAAGAAGCGCAAGCATCGCCTTCAAAAACCACTTGTTGAACCCCGCGTCGAGTATCGACGAGCGGGTGATAGTCGCATATACCAAAAAGAACATAACGGTCTCTATTGCCATCATGACGACCATGACGAGCGCAGAGTCTCTCGACGCCGCTATAGACATATATTTCGGCAACATGACTATTTTGTAACTTAACGATATTATGAAAAGTATTACGGCGAGCTGCCTTTTATATATACTCTTTCCTACCGTAAACAAACTCTTATCCATTATTCCTTTTCCTCGTTCTGTTATTAGTCGGTATAGTGTACGGGCGTTTTTTCATATCGAGCTCGTTCTGCATTATGAAGGTATCCTTAATATCGGCGGGCAGCGAAGGAGAGAAAGGCGCAAGATACGACGTTCCGAATCCTTTAATGCTGACAAGATACGCTACAAGCGCAACGCACGATATGACGAGACCGTAAAGTCCGAGAACTCCCGAAACTATCACGAACGACATTCTGAGAATACTCGAAGAATCCGCTTCGTCGGGAACGGTGTACATTCCGATAGATGAGAGCGCGACGACGAGTATCGTGGGCGTCGAAAGGAGTCCTGCGCTTACCGCGGCTTCTCCGAGAACTATCGCTCCGACCACGGAAAGAGACGTTCCGATATGCTTCGGCATTCGTATCGCCGCTTCGTTGAGTATTTCGAAAATGAGCAGTACGAATATCATCTCGAGCGTCGGCGGCAGCGGTACTCCGAATATCGTATTCATGAGCGACGCAAGCACCTTGAGCGGGAATACCTGATATTGAAACTCCTGAAGCGCTACGTAACCCGCGGGCAGAAGTATCGCAAGGAAGAATGCGAATATCCTCACGAGTCTCGTGAACGTCGCTCTGAAGCTCTTGACGTAGTAGTCTTCCGCCGATTGGAACTGCTCTAAAAATACTAGCGGAACCGTGAGAACTATCGGCGAGCCGTCTACCAGTACGCCGACTCGTCCTTCGAGAAGTTTTCCGGTGAGAACGTCGGGCTTTTCAACTGAACCCACTTCGTTGAATATCGAATACTTCCTCTCTTCTATATATCTTGCAACGTACGACGAATCGAGTATGCCGTCCGTGTTTATTTCTTTTATCCTGCTCTTGACCTCTTCGACGACCTTTTCTTCCGCGATACCCTTTATATAACATATCGATATCGGCGTTTTTGTATATTTGCCGGCGGTCATATTTTCAAATGCCAAATCAGGCGTTTTCAATCTTCGCCTTATGAGAGTCATATTCGTCTTGATATCTTCTACGAATCCTTCTCTCGGACCCTTTAGGACCGTCTCCCTCGGAGGTTCGTTCGGCACTCTCATCGCAAAGGAGCGAAGAGATATTATATACGAGTCGTCGCTTCCCTCAACCAGCATCATCATATCGGACGACGCCAACTTTTCTATCGCCTTTTCGAAATCCTCTACGTATATAGGCATCGACGAAGTCACGACCCTATTGAAACTCTTTTCATAAGGCATCGAGATTTCTTCGATACCTTTGAGCGGCTTCATAACGCCAATCTCGAACGCCATCTTGTCTATCATCGCGTCTATATAGAATATGACGGCGCTTTTGCCCGCTATCTTAAAATCGAGTCTTATCACGTCTTCTGATCCCGACATTTTGCTTTCAACTTCCGCTGCTCTTTCAAGTACGTCCATTTCAATCTCCTTAAACGTGTGATTTATTACCCATAAACGCCGATTTATACGCTTTACAACTTTCTTTGGCGATTTTTAACGCCAAATAGGCTTTTTACACAAAATATATACTACCCGAATATTACTTTCCAAAATATTTACATTCGATGAATTATTTTCACATGTTCTTCATTAACGTCCTTTTGAAAGTTCATAAAGCGGCGTTATCATTATATACGTAAAGGAAAAGAAGTTCCTGTTACGAAAAGGCTCGGTGAGAAGACATATATAACCTACCCCCCTTTTAATAGAATGTTCAAATGAGAGTTCAAGCTGTCGGAGCTTACCGCCCGAGCCAAGGTAAAGCTAACCGATAAACCGCTTCGACAGCGACGCTCTCGACGACAAAAAGAGATATGCCAATGTTTTGCACATTGTTTTCATAAACACTCCTGATTTTAGTTTGTAAAGAAAGACGGCGAAAGCCGTCTTTCTTTATCCAAAAACTATAGATGATAAAAAAATCAAACTGTAATTGCGTCCGCTCTTCAACCGACGAAACTTCTAAACAGTAAAAGCGGAGATATATAACAGATCTCCGCTTTTATCAATGGTATATTAAATAAATTTTCTCTTATCGGCAAAATATCGACAATACTATTTTATTTATTTGTCATCGCGCTGATATCAAATTATCCCGACGCCGCAGGCATATATCTTAGCCGCGACTGCCCGCATTTCGTACTCCGCTAAAAGCATATAGTCTCCCTTGTTAAGCGCGATTGAAATACGTAAATTTTATGTTATCAACTATTTGCCAAATACACTCGTAAAAAATACAAACAAGAACTTAGAGCGCAATAATATTTTCGATACCGTCACGGAAATCTCCGCCTTTACGTATTAAATCTTTATAAAATGCGAAAACGCCGAATAAATCGACGTTCCCGCAAAACAACCAACACTAATAAACACAGTTGGTTTTAATTAGCATTACAGGCTGAGAGTATATGTAGCCAAATAATGTTTTTCTGCTATTAATTATACACGATTATTGTCACATTGTCAAGACTTTTGACCTAATTTATTACTTGTGACCTAAAATTGCATATAATCATATCATGACTTATCCATATATAGAAATCATAAAAGAAATAATGTCGGAAAACAAATTCAGTCAGCAAGAATTTGCGGATATTCTCGGCGTCAATCAAACAACCGTCAGTCAATGGCTTTTGGGCAATAAGAAACCGGGATACGACAGTATATATCTTCTCCATAAACATTTCGGAATAGAACCGAACGATTTGTTCGAACTTGAAAAATGAAATCACCGTTAAAACCGTCGGAGCATAACGCTATACCGACGGTTTTTCAAACCTATACCCTTCACAATAAAAATAATCGACGCTAAGTCGCAATCAAATCCTTTTCCGAAACCTTTTGAGCTCCGCTATCAACTTTTTTACGTTATCGGCATCTGATCAAATGATAATGCCTCGCCGCCGTTACCCGTTGATATTCGAATATTTGTCGCAATATCGAAATAGACCTAATTCATACGCTTTACGGCAATGATAAAATCTCGAACCATAAAACGCAACCGATGATCAACCTTATTGCGTTTTTACTACTATATGTTTTCTGCTCGCATGACCGTCTTAAACGTAGCGTAAAGCATATTGTGATCGGAGCAGTCGCTGTCGTTCTTCCCAGACTCTATAAGTTCCAAAGACTCCGAATATACGACGTTATCTATAGCTAAAAATTCCGCGTCGTCTCCTCTGTACGTATCGAGCCTGTTATCGTTATTATTTACTATATTATATCCTTCCTTTAGCAAAACGTCGAATTCTTCAAAACTCAGCGAGTTAAAATCTCCGACAACTATTTTATACGGACACGGGTCGCTCTCGAGCAGCTCCAGAATATACTCGATTTGAGCTTGCCTAAGACTTTGCCCGTTCGGCATTTTCACGTTCTCATACGAAAGATGCGTATTGTAAAAGGCTATCTGAACGCCGTCTATCTTAACGAGCGAACGCATGATTATTCTCTTCTCAACGTCGCTTCTTTCGTATTTATACGGATAAGGCAGCTTAAATGAGTGAGATCTTGAAATAGGCGTTTTCGACACGGACGCTATGCCGTAAGTCTCTCCGAATCCTTTTAACATCATTGGGAAATACGATACGTTATTCATTACGCCTTCTCTGAATATCTGTAAGAAGTCTTTTTTGCCGCTTCTCTCCGAAAGGTGGTCAACCTCCTGAAGTCCCGCTATATCCGCGCCGACGTTTACGATATTTTCATTTATGCCTTTTACGGATCCAAGCGTCGTGTCGCCGCCCTTAATATTGTATGACGCGACAGTGAATGCGGTTTCTTTATATTCTCCCATTTCGATCCCGTCGTTCATATCGTACGGCTCGTTCGGCGTTATCGCTTCGCCGCTACATGCGGAAAGCGTCAACGCGAGGACAAGAATAACTGCAAACGTAACTATTTTTTTCATATATCAATATCCTTCTGCAATCGGAAATTTTAGCTTTTTACATTGTCTTGACTTATACCAAGACAACATTTTCTTTTGTTATAAATATGCAAATAAAAATACATATAATGATGTTTTGCTCCAATATATTGCCCAAACCAATATCTCGATAATTATAGCATAGCTCTTAATACCCTGTCAATATCGGAATTTTATAAATATTCGCTTACGCGATCCTTAGCGGCTCCTATATAAACGCTGCAAAATGCGTCCTATAGTCGCCTACAGTTAAAATCAAACTTACTTTTCTACAATCATATCAAAAAAGACCGTCCAATATGTTGACAATCGACTTATTTTATTATAGAATAACTAAGTCAAATCAATATTTTTGCACTCTTAGCTCAACTGGATAGAGCATTCGGCTACGGACCGAAAGGTTAGGGGTTCGAATCCCTTAGGGTGCACCATCAAGATACCGTGACACCGGCTTACGCCCTGCTCACAGTATCTTTTTTGTTTCCCCTCAGTCCAACGAACATTAGTCTTCGCTTTGCTTCGACGGCACTGCTTTTGCAGTACGCGAATCCCTTAGGGTGCACCATACGCAACCTTATTCGAATACTGAATGTGGTTGCGTTTTTCTATATCAAAAAAGTCGAATCGCTTTTGACAGCAGTTCGACTTTTACATAGATTGATATTAATTTTCCATAATTAATTTTGATTTAATATAAGAACAATATTTGCTTGCAATATCAATATGGGTAACTTCATAGAGCATTCGTGCTCCTACAACATCTTCAATTTCATTTAATACCCATTTACCGTTGTCAAATATAAAATCTATTCCAATATAATCGCTTTTTAAATGAGAAATGATTTTTTTAACTATATCTATTTGATAGATAGTAGGGTTTGCTTTTTGAACTTTACCACCAAGTGAATAATTACTTTTAAAGCTGTTAGAATTATATCGTAATACGCTTGAAATTATTTCATTTCCCATTACATATATCCGCATATCCTTACCGAGTTCAGAACAAGGTTTTTGAATGATGAATTTTTTATCCAATGAATGAAAGTAATCTTTTATTGCAATTAATTTATCTAAATTATCTATCCAAAAAACTTCTGTTCCGCCGTGCCCATTACAGCTTTTTATAATGTATGGAAACTTATGTAAATCAACACTACTAATATCTTGATATGTAGGCATAGTAGGAACATGTAAACTTTTACAAAATAAGTAAGTTTTCCATTTATCATTAGCTATTAATGAAGTATTAAAATTGTTAAATACTCTGATACCCGTATTTTCTAAAATGCTATTAATTTTGGGGGCAATAGTTCGAACGATTGCAAAATTGATATTTTTAATTTTATTTATATCTTCATCGTCTATTATAGTCAATTCTAAGTCAATATTTTTGCTTTTAAAATTTGAAATTAGACTGTTAATAAACCACTCGTTTCTTTTTGCACCTATATTATCGTAAATTAGTAAACCCTTCATAATTAAATGCTATTTTTAATATGAATAAGAATTTTTTCGCTCATATCAACGCCAGTACAATCAAAAGTTATTTTGAAATGTGGATTTGAATTTACTTCACAAATATAAGATTTATCATTGTCGCCAAATAGAACATCAACCCCTGCAAATGTTAAACCAAGTATCTTACAAGCTTTAAGAGCAATCTCTTTCTGGCTATTTGAAGGAGTGATTGCCTTCATACTTCCACCATTAGAGATATTTGACCTAAAATCATTATCATTAAATCTTAACATCGAGGCAACGACTTCGCCACCAACCACATTAACTCTTACATCTTTACCATAGCTTGAAGAAATAAATTCTTGAATAAGACAATCTTTAAACTTTATATTTTCAAAAATTTTTTTTGCTTCTTCTAAGCTGTTAGCAAGGTAAACTTGTTGTCCAAAAGAACCATAAGCTTCTTTGATTATAATCGGTAAGCTTAAAATTTTAATTGCTTCTTCTAAAAAAGTAAATTTATTATAGTCAACGCCTTCAAAAGTTTTCGGAACAATTATAGTTTTAGGTATAGCAACTCTCTTATTAAGGGCAAGAGTTGTTAAAATTTTATTATCACACAATTGAATAGCTTTTGCTGAATTAAACAGAGGAATGCCGAGAGTTTCTAATCGTTGAGCTAAATAAATGTCTTTATCCCAAAAAATTATAAAATCAGGCAATTCAAATTTTGAAAAAAAATCGTCAGTAGAACAAATTAACGAATCGGTTGTTCTCACTTCAAGTTGAATGTTTAGTTTTTTTGCGGAGTTTTTAAAAAATTCGTATAGCTCTTTAAACTTAATTGAATTAACAAAACTATTAACGACAATCCAACCTTTCATTTTAACCTCTCATATTCCGCTTTGATGACAAATTTAAATAAACGATAATGGGAATAGATAACAAAGATACCAAAGCCTTTTTCCATATACTTGGGTCATCAAATAAATTAATAGAAAATAAAGTTAATAGAATAGGCACTATTTGTTCATTTATACTCTTTTTAAATATAAAAGATGTATCTCTATCAACTTTTACAGCAGTATTAATATTACATAGACCTAATTTCTTTCTTATATGTACAGGGATTCCTATTGCATAATTTAATGAGGTCGGCAAATTTGAATCTAAAAATGCTTTTTCATCGTCTAATTCTAATACACGACACCTTACTGTTTTATCTTTATATTTTATAATAACTTTATCCATTTCTGATATGCCAAGCAGATTCATATTCGAAGATGACATACGCACGATATCAGAGCCTTCATCGCTTTCATAAGGTCTACGGCAAAGTAAAGATAAAGTACTTTTACCCACATAAAAATCAGATATTGCTTTAAACCCTCGTTTAACTTTTTGGCAATAAGAATCAACAACAGGCACTAAACTCAAACAAGGCTCGCAACAGTTTGTTATTATCTTATGTAATTTTTGTTTGGTATCATATTCTAAATCACTTTTTAAAAAATGGTCAGATGTAGGGTAAGATTCTTGTAATAATTTTAAATCTTCAATATTATCTTTCGGTATTTTACTTATTATTTCTTGCCAATATGAATCTGAAATATATTTAGGTAATTCTAACCCTAAAAAAGTACGCTGTTTCTTATTTAATAATATTGTTCCTTTTTTAAGTGAAGTATCAATTTTAATATGGCTTTTTTTGACGATAATTGACTCGCCAGTATAGTAATTAAAAAACTGAAAAAAAGAAAACTTATCTAATTCAATACCTTTTTCACTAATATCTTGGCTTGAAATCACTATATTATCTTCTTTAATATTTTCAATTTTTTGTATCTTTATGTTAGAGAAACAAAATGTATTACTTTCTAAAAGTATTAATTCGTCGCCTTCGTTTAATTCTAAAACTTCTTTTACATAGTTAGCCACTGTGATTTCTTTTGAATCAATTTTAATCGGAGTTATCACAATATCAATATATTTTCCATTATAAGGGTTAAACAAAATTAACCCTAAACCTTTTAATGTGTTATAGATATCTTCTGATACTCCAACGGTATTTAATACCGAGGATTTAATAGTAGAAGTATAGTACACAAATTTATATTCTCGCAACTGTGAGTTGTTTATATGTCTTTTATGCTTAATACGAATTGTACTTTCAACTTTTTCCAAAGTAACTTTATTATTTTTCATCTTAATTGCCTAAAAAATTATTTAATTTAATGATACTATTGCGTAAAGCTATATAGATTTTTTCGAAATATTTATCTGCTAACTCGCCGTATAAAAGTTTAGAATTTATCTCTATTTGAATGCTTTGAATTTTACACTTGTTGTGGATATAAGAAGAAATTGTATAAGGGTATGAGGCATCAAACGGAGTATCAATTTGAACTAATCCTATATTCTGAATTGTAAACTCACCAAGAATAATATTTAAACAATCTAAATTATTAATGTTGTTAAAATTTGATGTTCCAAAGTCAATACATACTTCTCTTTTTGAAGAAAGTTGATGAAGGTCAATCAAAAACTTTACATTAGAACTTACTATATAAGATGAAAGAGAATCTTTATATGATGAATCTTCATCATAATTTGCGTCATCATTGCAATTTTTTGTTTTAAATATCACAGGGCAATTTAATTCATCGTGAAGCAACCGAGCTAATATTCCCGTTTGAGGTTCGGCGAATTTTATTTTACCTTCTCTTGTTTGCTCTACACTATGAGGGGCAGAAACAATAACTAAACCTTGTCCTTCAAGTAATTTGAACGATTCACTATGAGGCTGCTGGAAATAGTCATTATATTTTTCAATCTTTGATTTCATTTTTATCACCTATTGAATATTATAGCATATTTAGATTTTTTGTACAATAGAAAGCGAATTATTAAATATAGAATTTGAGAAATTTTTATTAATTTGGCACTGTGGCGGGTGCTTGAATAAATGAATAAACGAGCGCGCGGCTACGCCGCGCGTTCCAGCACCCGCCACAAAAGAAAACAACCGAATAAAAAGAAAGCTATGAACGCCGCACGAAAGGGGCGTTTGCGCTAAACCGCTTGCAAATCGCCCCCTTCTTCGTGCGGCGGCGTAATTCATAACCTTATACTTTTTAATATATGGGTGTTTTTTCTTTAAACGGTGGTGCGCCCAGCTTTTCACTGCTTGCGACAGCGCTTTGCAAAATTCCCCTTATACTGTCATTATTTTTGCTTTTGCGTAGTGTAAACTGTTTTTCGCAAGGCATTCCGCAAAAAAATTTAAAAAAATAATGTAAACAAATGTTTGACTTTATTCTTTTTGCGTTATATAATACTTGCACGCACGCAAAAAGTGCGGTTACAATTTAATATCGGGACTACGTCAATAGGAAATCTATTGTGCAGCTAAAACAGCATACCAGAGGTATAAGTTAAGAGAGCAAAGTAGCGATTAAGCGAAAGCCGGTTCACCCCCAACAAAGAAAAGGTGCAGCGTTGCGTTTTGATAAGAGAGAAGATAGCACACTCTTATCCTATAAGGGAAAATAATATTCTCTTATTCTAAACGGGCGATGTACAAAGTTTTATGAGATTAAGTTCTCGTAAGATTTTGTACATCGCCCTTTTTTCGTGCAAATTTTCAGATTTTGAGGACAGAAATTTGCAGGAAAACAAGACAAAACAATTAGAAGTAATCACTATCGGAAAGCCCGACATTCGGGCGTTGACCGAAAGCGAGCGCACAGCTTTTTTCGAAGCGCTTTTAGCAAAACTTAAAGAGCTGAAACAACAGCACGTAAATTAAGGGGGAAATTGATATGCCATATATAGGAACAAAAGTATATTCAGACGGCGGACATTATATCGCCATTCCATCCGAAAACTTTCCGAGCGGTAAAAGAAAACGGCGCAAACCTAAACCTACCGCTAAACCAAAGACGGACGGAAACGCCCCACCCACACCGAAAGACAAGTTTGAAACGGCGTACAAAGAAAGCCAAGCGTTACCAAAGCGAGAGCGGAAAAAGTATATTGCCGAAAAGCGTTACAGCGGCAATATAACGGAGTTATACGGCATTATGCTAAATTAAAAACGGCAAAGAAAATAACCTAACCCGATACTTTATTCAAGTATTCGAATTAGGTTGCGTTTGGTGCACCACCAAGATACCGTGACACCGGCTACACCCTGCTCACAGTATCTTTTTTGCTTCCCCTCAGGGCAACGAACATTAGTCTTCGCTTTGCTTCGACGGCACTGCTCTTTGCAGTACGCGAATAACATAAGTCCACCAAGAAACACGCAAAAGGAGCGTAATCTGAATAAAATAAAAGCGGACGAGCGTCCGCTTTTTATCTGTTGTCGATTTTTTCAGGATACATATCGTGGTGTGAAAGTCTATCCCAGGCTACCTGTTCCCACTTGGTTCCACTTTTGCCATAGTTACAGTATGGATCTATGGAAATTCCGCCGCGGGGCAGAAATTTACCCCATACTTCGATATATGCGGGATCCATCAAATCAATAAGGTCATTCATAATTATATTCACGCAGTCTTCATGGAAATCGCCGCGGTTTCTAAACCCGAAAAGATACAGCTTTAAGGACTTGCTTTCAACCATCTTTTCGCGCGGTACGTACGAAATGTAGACCGTAGCAAAATCGGGCTGACCCGTAATGGGGCAAAGGCTTGTGAATTCGGGACAGTTGAACTTTACAAAATAGTCCCGTCCGGGGTGTTTATTTGCAAACGTCTCCAAAACGGACGGATCGTAAGTCTGCGGATATTTAGTGTTATTGTTTCCGAGCAGGCTAATACCTTCATTCTGTTTTTCTCTTGACATATCATTCTCCTTTTATTGCAGGGTCTTCTATTCCATTAGCCTTAAACGCGGCGGCGCGGTCGCGACAAGTAGCGCATACGCCGCAAGGTTTTCCGCCACCCGAATAACAACTCCAGGTATATTTGTACGGAACGCCGAGTTCAAGTCCCATTTTTACAACCTGCGATTTATTTAAGTTTACAAATGGCGCAAGAATTTTAAGCTGCCCGCCACTTCCCGTATAAATAGCTTCGCCCATCGCGGAATTGAACTTCTCGCTGCAATCGGGATAGGCGTTACCCGCCGCATCGTCTCCGTGCGCGCCGTAATATATCACTTCGCACCCATGCGACAGCGCCACGCTTGCCGCCGCCGAAAGAAACAGCCCGTTCCTGAAAGGGACGTAGGTTGAAACGGGTTTGCCGCCCGTTGCCGAAAGCTGTTCGGCATAGCTTTGCATCGGTATCTCATTGGGCGAATCCGCCAAGAGCGAACAGTCCGAACCTTCGAATATGACCGAAAGATCCAGCCTCTTTAAAACAACGCCGTAAAAGTCGGCAATTTTTTGCGCGGCGTCAAGTTCTTTACTGTGAGTCTGACCGTAGTAAACGGAAAGGGCGGAAACTTCCGCCGCGCCGTATTTCTTAATCGCCATTCCGAGACAGGTTGCGCTGTCAACGCCGCCGCTTAATAAAACTAGTGCTTTCATACCCTGTCCCCCAAAAGATTTTGTAGTGAAACGTCGTCTTTGAACGAGCCGAAGTAAGTTTTAGTAACCGTTTTTGACGATACGTTTTTTATCCCGCGCGAAGTCATACAGCTGTGGCAACCTTCTATCCTTACGCCGACGTCGGGCGATAAAGCCGCAAGCGAAATTATCTCCGCAATGTCCCGTCCCAGACGCTCCTGCAATTGCAGCCGCTTTGCCGCCATGTCGCAAATACGCGCGATTTTGCTCAGTCCCAGAACTCTTCCGCGCGGGACGTATGCCACGTCGACTTTCATATCGTACATAAGCGCCATATGATGCTCGCAATAGCTGAACACGCTTATGTCCTTTATGACTACCGCGCCGCCGGAATTCGGGTCGGACGGAACCTCGAAGGTTTTTCCGAACATTTCCGCAATTTCGCGGTTGGTGTATTTTATACCTTCAAACGCTTCTTCGTACATTCGCGCTACGCGGGAAGGCGTTTCGCGCAGACCTTCCCTATCGGGATCTTCGCCTATGGCGACCAATAACCCGCGGATATGTTGTTCTATTTCTTTAATATCCATACTTTCTCCTATACCCCGCGCATATCGGGTTTCCAGATCATTTTATGTAACTGTAATTGCAAGCGTACGCCGTTAAGTTTACGCTCTTTCATAAACTCCACTATTTCCTCAGGCTTGATTTTTCCGAACACGGGACTAAAATAAACGCGGCACCTGTCTATAAGTCCGTACTCGTTTATGATCTCTTCCGCGCGCGCCAAATCGCGCATATCCCCGACCACAAACTTGACCGCGTCACGTAGCGTAAGGCAAGAAAAGTTTTCTATCAGCATATATTTTTCCATTCCGCTTGAAGGAAGTTTATAATCGGCGGTAACGGCGGGACGAGGCGAAAGGGAAACGATTTCTTCCAACGGCACGCTTCCGTTAGTTTCTATTTCGACGTCTGCGCCCGACGCTCCCAGCAGCGCTATAAGCCGCGCAATATCCGCCTGTAAAAGCGGCTCGCCGCCCGTCAGGGTAACGTTTTTTACGCCCGTCGATTTCACATATTCAACAAGCTCTCCCGCGGAAGCAAGCTCGTATTTTACGTCGGCGGTATTTGCCCAGCGCGTATCGCAATAGCTACAATTAAGATTGCAGCCACAAAACCGCAGAAACACGGCAAGCTCGCCCGCGCGCGGACCTTCGCCGTTTATGCTTACAAACTTTTCGGCAACTTTAAAACAAAACATATCACTCACCGTACACCGCGCAGTTTTCGGGCGACTCGTAAACAGCCACGCAGGAAACAGGCAAGCCTTTGTTGTAAAGTTCGGCGAATATGTGCGCGGCAAAGTTTTCGGCAGTGGGTCTGAAATCCGTTTCAACCAATGAAAACCCCTCTTCTTTAAGCGCGACAACAGTCGCAGGTTTAAGAGTGTTTTTTTCGTAAATAAACGTGTGGTCAAAGCCTTTTGCAAGCTCTTTTACCGCCTGCTTAAAATCGCCGAAGTCCAAAAGCATACCGCGCTTTTCGCAGCTTTCCTGCAATTTGTCACCGTTTATCTTTACTTTCACAATCCAGTGGTGACCGTGGATATTTGCGCACTTGCCGTTGTATCCGTGAAGAAAGTGCGCGCTGTCAAAACAAGCGGAAGTTTTTAAATAATACATATCCTCTCCCTTTGCAAAAAAAATACAGCCGTGACAAAACGACTGCGCCAAAAAAGACTCTTCCTCTTAAGATGCCCTGGTTTTGTTTAACGACAGGATGGCGCAAACGAACTGTCCGATTAATTAGATATATAATACCACGCCGCAAAGAGTATGTCAACACAATCGAAGGAATTACGCGCTGCGTATTTTCAAACTAACGGTAATAACTATCCACCAGCTTAGCTGGTGGATAGTTATTTTTACAAAACGAATCGACTCTTTCTTCAACAGACTCGCTTTTCTCCGACCACTCGCAAAATTTCGCTTCGCTGTAATTTGGCAGAGCTTTTATTCCTCTCCCTCATTAGGCTCTTCTCTCCGTTATTGACAAAGCAAAATAGATATGCTAGCATAAAGATACGAACGACTTCATTTCGATACGAGGGAAAATATGGATAAAGAGACTATACTCGACGCTATCGCGCCTTGTTCATTCTGTTGCTACACTTGCCCCGCGAAAAAGAACGGCGTAATAGCCGAAACCGCTAAAAAATTATTAAATTATCACTTAGGATATTATGAGTTTCGCTATAGAACGTCGCGTAAAAGATACGGTAAATCCATTAAAAAAGACAAATGCTTTCTAAAGCGGCTCGAGGAAACAGCGAAAGCTCCATGCAACGGTTGCAGGAGCGGCGAACACGGCAAATATTGCATCAAGGACTGTTTCATTCGGGAATGTACGGTAGCTCACGGCGTAGATTTTTGCGGAGAGTGTACCGAATTTCCCTGCGATAAAGGTAAAAATTTATTTTCAATTTCCGACAATGTATTGAGCGATTGGATATCGGGTAACGGGAGAATAAAAGAAGTCGGAGTCGATCAATACTACAAGGAAGCAACGTCCCGTTCTCACTACCTATCATTTTCTAAATACAAAGAGGGCGAGTCGCATCAAAAATAATATCCGGATAGACCTACAGGCAAGCTCATTGCCGTTTAGTCTTCAATTGCAATATGAATGACGTAAGCGATATTCATCGGCTCGATCTTTTGACCGTTAAAATTGGACGATCAAAAAAAATAAATAACGACGACTTAAAAAAACAAATCCTCACGCTCATTTATTCCTTTCATAACGTCGATATAACAACGGCGTTATTCTTTATCGGTAAATCAATATTTTTCAGATCGCCGATTCGACAGTCGGCGTTCTACCTATTCTCTTCCAAACCGCAATGAGTACGACTGCGGCGACAGCGCTTGCCGCTGCCCCTGCAACGGGGAATGCTATCCATACCTGCGCCGCGCCGATAAAATAACCGAAAAGAAAAGCGAACGGCGGAATAAATGCAAAACTCTCGGCGAAAAGTAACGCGGCTATGATTTTCTTACCCGTCGATTGCAAAAGTATGCCGACTGCAGACGGCAGAAAAAGAAACGGGAATGCCGCGGCAGTCCATCTAAGCGCCGGTATCGAATTATTTATTACCTCGCCGTCGGTCGCGATGATACTCGCTAACGCTTTCGGCGCAAGTTCGCAAAGGATCAGCGGTATCAACGAAGCTATTAGCGAAAACAGCATCGTATATCTCATTGCGAATCTTATCCTATCGGGTCTTCCTGCGCTGTAGTTATAACCGGCTATCGGTTGCGACGCTTGAGTTATCGCGGTAAAAGGAACTATGCAAAACATAAAAATTTTGCCGATGACGACCTGTCGGCGTACGGTAAAAGTTAGTCATAATGGACTGGACTAACCTCTCTCGGCTGTCCGTTGAGTTTCTCGTTTATAAGTAAGTTTCTTCGTTGATATTGCAGGAAAAGTATTATTTGAATACATTAAGACTCCTGTAACTAACTATTGTTTATGTAACTTCCGACTTATTGTTTGGGAAAACTTCTAAAAATAATCAAGTTTTTATCAGGGTCTAAAAAGCTCATGTTCTTTGCTCCCCAAGGCCGCGTTGTCGGCGGTGAAACGATCTCAACGCCAAGCTCTTTCAATCTCCCGTATTCAGTATCTAAGTCATCTACCGTGAATGCAAGACAAATATTTTGAAGATTGGTTTTTCGCTGTATTCCGTCGTTATAGATAGTGAGCGTCGTTTCTTCGGAAAAAATAAATTGGTGAACGTCATCATCGCAATGATTATCGACGTTAAATAGCATCTTATAAAAATTCGATAAACGAATAACGTCGTTTGTTAATAAACATACCTCTCCGATTTTCATAAAGACCCTCCTTATCATTTATCAAAAATACAACGCCCGAAATTTGCAAAACTTCATAGATAAATCGTTCCATTTTATATTTTTTCTTATAGCTTGTCTGACTATTTTTTTCAATAGTTTTGAAAAACTTACCTCGACATACCGCAAAATGGTATCGGTATAGAAAAAAACGTCGCATTTTATCTTTCGATAAAATGCGACAAAATTTTTGGTGGAGCTGAGGGGAGTTAAACCCCTGTCCAACGACTAATCAATACCACTTTCTACATACATATTAGGCATATATCAGTCCTATCGGGATAGCCTACCTACGGGCGAGCCGATAGCGAGTCTCTAGTCTTGCAACGCATTCGAGACGCTTCGCGTTGCCCTTCCCACTAAACTGATGCCGCTAACGCAACCCGTGGGTCATTGCGAGCGACAGGCTGCCGAACTTAAGCGGCAAAAGCCATTTGATTGTTGTTTTTAGCGTTTAATTTTAATTTTCCGTTTTAACGAAGACGAGCCTTCGGTATGCTTATGATATCTCTTGAATCGCTGTCGAATTCGGAACAACCCCGCATTGACGCTAAATCAAGTATCGATCTTAGTGAGTATTAATAAACTACGGTTCTTCGGGTAAGCATCGTAAAATCTTTCAACAGCTTTCCGCCTCTTTGACGAAAGAGCCGAAACTTACGATCACCGAGTAACGTGATTTTTTCAAACGATAACGTATTTATCATCGCTCATATAGTATAGCATAATTTTATCGTTTGTAAAGACCTTTTATTAAAAAACTATGATTTTTCGTAAATTTTCCAATAGTCGCATTGAAAAAATACCATCATATCGTTTTGTCAAAGCTAAATTACGTTATCGTATTTAGTTATATTCAAACGTAGCGGACAACGTTCCTTTATTTTTTCGCTATCTTCATAAAACTTCTGAACGCGAAGTCAAACCTTACTCACTTGTACATAAAATCATTAAGCGATCTATATACGAGCGCAGTCATTACGACAGTCGGCGCCATAAACGCGGCGGCGGCAATGTATACGAACGAACCGAGGGATAAATAATCGGTAATTATGACGAGCGCGAACGCAATAGCCGTCGATATTGATTCTATTACGTAATACGACAATTTTATATTCTTATCGCTGAGCGCCATACGCGTACGGAAATAATTGACGGCAACGGCAAGAACCATCGAAACGACGGCGATAACTACCGTAATTATATCTCCGTTCGACGCAGTCAGTATAAAGAAATCAACAAAAAGGTATATGACGTTATAAAGATTGACCTCGAAAGCCTTGAAAGCAGTCGCTTCGAAGAAAACGTAATCGTTATAGTTTTCATTCGCAACGTACCTTTTGATATTAGTCTGATGGCGTATCAGAGCGTACGCGGAAAAGCAAGCTACAACGAGCGTAACTATATATCCTATAATACCGTATGATTTTTCGCCGCTATCGACGACAAGCTGCCCGAGAACGTGCGGCAATGCCATAAGAGCGACTGACTTTATAACGGCTCCGCCGGAAGGAAGCAACTTCGTTGGAAATATCACCGCGTAAAAATAAATAAGAAAAATTCCGAGCGCCAAAAAAGCAAGTCTCGAAACGTAAGATAAAAGGTCGAAATAGACGAACGATACGAGCGTAACGTTCACTGCGAACATCAGCGCTATAAAAACGTATCCGAGTGAAATCGACGTAAGAGCCTTATTCCTGTTCATATATTCCTCCTAACTATTAAAACTGCATACATATATTATAGTTTTATAACTTTACGGTAGCGTTTAGCTCCTTCCTCAACGCCCTATGGTCAGGACAGAGCTTGCTCAGCGCTTCATAGAAATCTCTGCCGTGTCCGGCATGCCCGATATGCGTGAGTTCATGATATATTATCATATCCGAGACCTCTTTTCTCGCGTGAACGATGCTCTCGTTAAGCGCTATGTACATACCGCCGTTATCTCTATGGAATATCCCGAAATACCCCTTGACTCTTTTTACCTTAACGGGACATACTCCTTTAGTCAGCTCGTCAAAACGTCTGACAAGATAGTCCTTTGCATATTCCGAAAAAAACTCTCCCCTTGCGGCGCTCCTGCTCTCTTTGTAATAGACCGTAACGCCCTCGTGTCCGACGAACGATTTTCCTTCTCCGAAAATATATTTTACGGGATATCTAACGCCGTGCAACGTGAGATAATTTTCATCGTCAAGCTCTTCCTTGACTTTTTTCAAGTCGAACATTCTCTTTGTCGTTCGCTCTATCCATTTTGAGTTCGCCTCAACGAATTCCGCTATTCTTCTATCGCTGACGTCTAAGCCCGCGAAGACGACGATTTCGCCCTCTTTCGTAACTTTAAGCGTCACGCCGCGTCTCTTCGGACGGCGTATAACGTCATATTTCATTAACGTCAAACTCCGTCAACTTCTTTTCGTCGATGCGGAATATGTGTTCTCTGTTAAAGCCGCATACGGCTATAAGGCTGTCTCCCACACGCTCCACGTGGTACGTTCCCTTGACGCCTTCTTCGCATAGCTCGCATTCGCCGATTATCTCGACTGCATATACGTCTTCTCCTCTCAATACGAGCGGACGCATCGCCCAACCGAACTTCTTGACGGTAATCTTCCTGACGTTGAGCTCGTTTAGCGTGAGCAGATTATAAAGTCGGTCTATCCCGAACGCAAGCGATAAAAATATCGCGAAAAACAGCATATACGTCGCAATCACAAGCCACGTCATAGCTTCGTCCTCGCCTCTGTTGCCCGCCTTTATAACGCCGAGTACTATCGCGGAAAGCGCCATAACGAGCCCCGCGATAACTATAGACGTTATCTCGACGGCTTTCAGTTTTCTTATCTTTCCCTTTTTGATGAGCTGTATCCTGCTCTCGTCGATAAGCGGCGCGGATACCGCGTTCTCTTCCTTTATCGTGTACTTCTCAAGCTGTCTTTTATCCTCGATCTCGCGTTCGCCTTTGCGGCGTCTTCTGCGTCGTTTGGACGCGGCGTCTGCGGAGCCTTCGCGCTCAGCCTCCTTAACGCCTTCTGCGCCGCTGTTTTCAGGGCTTTCGGCATTCTCCTTATACGCGTCCTCTTTTACGCTTTGATCCAATAAAACGCCGTTTTCGCCGTCTGCCGTTACTCCATTTCCCGCGTCTTCTTTGCCGAGCGAACAAAGATCCTCTTCTTCAAGATTATATCCACAATATTTACAGAATTTCACTCCGTCCTTAAGTTCTTTACCGCATTTACTACAATACATCGTCTTTTCCTTGATTTTATCCTAAATTAAACGTTTTATATGATATCAACATAATAATTATAAACAATATAAAACCGCCCGTCAATACGAGCGGTGTAAAATCTTTGTCATATATTTACCTCAACCTAGCGGCGTTATCGGTAATTAACGTAAAAAGCTCTCCCGAACAAATAGGAGAGCTCGATCTATTCGTATATCCGCCGTTGTTCTTCGTCTATCTTATCATTTCTTTTCGCAAGCCTTTACCTTAGCGGCGTATACCGCGTTGCAGATAACGAAACCTACCATTATTACGGAAATGAGCAAGTTGAGCCACATTCCAAGACCTACGCTGAACATAAAGTCTTCCGTGCCGTTAGCCGAAAGAGCGAGCGTCATTATCCACATAACGACAGTAAGGAAACACTGAACTCCGACAGACGCGTTGAGCATCGTCTGAGTGATGCGGATCTTTTTGACGAAGCTGAGCGCAAAGAGCGCCGCCATAGCAACTAGCCATGCGATAGACACTATCTCGAATATGAGCATAGCGATATAAGCGCCGTCAAGCATCTTGTCCTGTTCCTCGGTGATCAAGTCGAATATCTGACTGCCGAGACCCATATTCGCGACTTTCTGCAAAGCCTCGACCTTACCGATAAGGTAATCTATCGCGTGCGGATAAACGTATCCGCTGTTGATACCTCTGTCGGCATAATCGTACGTCGACTTCTCAAACCACGCGCCTATGAGATCGTAGAAAGAAAAATCAGCGCTCTTCTCGCCCGTAATGCTGTCGAGCGCGGAGTTAGATACCTCGAGCGATACGAGGGGCAACATACTGAACATGAGCGTAAGGAATATCAATCCGATTATTCCGTACTTTATTATCTTTGACGTTATATCACGGCCGTTTAACGCTTTCTTATGTTCTTCCGTCATTATCATCGGACGCGAAGTACGTTTGAAAGACTTAATTTCTTTATTAGCCATAACTTTCTCCTTGATAGTTGTATTTATCTCATCTATAATACACTAATTTTGACAAATATTCAATAGTTAAAAGGCATTTTCTCAAAATATATTAAAATAAAATACTTTTTATAAAATCAAGCCGCGATTATGGCAAATCAAAATACGGAAAATAGCGTCCGCTTGTCGTTTTTTTGCGGTAACTTCCGCGGCTTATATTCATATTTCGACGCCGCATGATCTCATATAAAATAAGAAAAGGATCTATCGATAAAGATAAATCCTTAACTTATTCAATTAAAAATCGAGTAAATGCGAATAAAATTACTTCTCTTCGCTTACTGCATGACGATCTCTCATCATCTTGCTTGCTTCCATAGCTCCGAGACGTCTTGCGCTGAACTTATTGTAAACAAGATGTACTATGAGCCATATACCTGCGATTCCTACGATAGAATAGATTATTCTCGCGCCGACGTAAGCGTTTCCTTGGAATATCCAGTTGACTATATTAAAGTCGAAGATTCCGACGGAAAGCCAGTTGATCGCGCCGATAATAACCAAAATCATTGATGCAACAGTAATCATAATTACCCTCCTCGTATTTTATTATCTATTTAATCGATAAGATTATTCAAATTTTTTATCGAAATCGTAAAAACCGCTGCTAAACGTCGTAAACCCGTCAACGTCAATAAAAAATAAAAGACCGCTACGTAGAGCGTCGCATATGAGATCAAGAGAACGTTTTTGTATATACAACGCGATACGACAACTCGAGGCTTGGATAATATCGAGGCGTCTTTCATAAATATGCGTATAGAAATCAAAAAGCCCTTCCCGACTTTCGCCGAGAGGGCTTTCCTTTTGCTTATATATCGAAGAGTTACCTTCTATATTCAGTTGTTTCGAAACATATTATAAAGTCCTTTCTTACTTACGCAGCGGTTGCGAGCGTAATGGAAGTAGTAACGATATCTCCGGGAAGCTCAATAGTCGGACCGCCGAATGTCGTTAAGAGATTGTTGAGGATAACGCTTACGCCGTTACCGTCTGCAAGGCTTACAACGAGTTTTACATCCTGCGCCGCGCCCGTCTTATCCCAATCGATATCGAGAGTCTTGATAACGTAACCGGGAGCTCCGCCTTCGATCATTATATTCTGCGATATATCGATATACTCGTTCTTTTCGTTCTTATAAAGATCGGTCCAAGTATACTGTACATATCCGGTTGCAAGGAGTTCCTTAGCTTCGTCCTCGGTAAGAGTTACGGCATTACCGTTCTCATCGTGCGTCGAGAGAGTACCGTTGGTGATAATTACCTTGCCGTCTTTACCCTTCTTATAGTCGACCTTTAATGCGAAGGTATAGTCGTTATCTCTTTCTTCTCCGGTCCAATCGTCAACCATGTGATGAACAAAATCCTTCTTAACTTCCTTATCACTCTGTTTTACGAGACAGAACTTCTCGTACATATTCATAGCGGGAATGGTTTTGTCGCCGTACATAGAATCATTGGAAACTTTGATGCCGAACCAAGATGCGTCAACCAAGATAGATCTAACAGCAGCGGAAACCTCTACGCCTGCGACCTCTACGCCTGCGGCCTTATCAAAATTAGCAATAAAATCTGTAAGCGCGCCTACGTTGAACTTAGCTTCATAACCGTCGACCCAAAGTCTGCTGATGAAGTATACGCCGTCAAGAACAGCCTTAGCTACGTCGATACCGCCGATTTCACCGGTCGGAGGAAGCGAAGGAACTTCTTCTACTATCTCCCACTCTATCTCTGCCCAATCGCTATCTCTTCTGATCTTATCAGGATTTGCGTCCGGAGTATTCTCGCTGACTTCCGCAGTAAGTTTAACTCTTACAACGTCGCCCGGCTTGAAGCCTTCGATAGCGATAGTCTTGACCGACTTCGGCTGAGACTTCTCTTCGCCGCCGTTTACGGTGTATACGTAATTGAGACCGTTAGTACTGGATCCCTTGATTGCGATCACTCTCGTCTTGATGCTTCCGTCTGCGTTGAGCTCATCCTTGAACTCGAGAGTCGGGGTCTTGAGCTTATCGTAGTACTCGAATTTAACGGGAGCGCTTACGCTCGAAGAGAATCTTCTCGGGTTACCGATCGCCTCTACAGTTACGATGTCGCCGTCGTTAACTGCAACTTCGAGAGCAGCGGTTGCAAGTATTTCACTGCTTTCACTGTTAACGGTAACAACATACTTCGTAGCATTATTTACTTTATTCCATTTAGCCTTACCGGTCTTGCTTCCTTCGTTTCTAGAGAAAGTAACGCTCGGAGTATCAAGAGCGGTTATTTCCGGCTCGGACTTATCTGCGCTCATAGCGAAAGTAATGAGAGTCTCGGGATTGATGCTCGTACCCTTATAATCGGCGCCGAACAATACCGGAACAAACGCATTTACAAATTCGCCCTTATCCGGAAACAAAGTCTTAAAGAGATCCGAACTCAAGATATTCTTAACGTTTGCGGAAACAAAAATATTTCTATTCTCGAACGAAGCGGGATCATAAGCAATAGTAATGATGGAACCGTCCACAGAACCCATCTTAGCTGCGCAATACCTACAATCGTCAGCATTTTCATGCGTATGCTCTACGTTAAAGAAGAACTTGCTGTTATCCTGCGAGAAGAGCTTGGTAGCGTCGAAACCGCCGTTTGCCATAGCGCCTCTGAGCATACCGAATACGTCGATATCAGCGCGAACCTCGTAAGTCATCTCACCCATAGTTGCGCCAACCTCGTCATAGAGATTGAAATTGCCGAGGAGCGAGAAGTTAAGCGGAGCGTGCTGGATATATTCTTTATCAGTTTTAGAAGGAGTGGTGAACTCCGGAGTTACGTTATTGCCGATCTTAGCGTCGGTAAACTTGAGCGTGATATCTCCCATATCGGTCGAAACTACTACGTCGCACGAAACGAGGTATCCGTTCTTATCTACAACTGCTACCATCTTGGTCTTGATACCGCCGATGAAGTCGCCGATAGCGTCAGCTCCCGGAATTCCGAGACTTTCGAGAACTCCGCCGATAAGGACCTTGAGTTCGCCGAGTCCGCCGGTAACGGTGTACTCTTTGCCTGCCTTAACGTTCTTAACGGTAGCCTGACCTACGCCGTTCTTATCGGGCTCGCCGCCGAAAAGCATACCTATTACGAGCGGTATGAAGCTATCCATAGTCTCAACGACTGCGTCTCCGCCGGGAAGTCCGCCGCCGCCTATCATAGCTCCAAGTCCGAGACCGGTAAATCTTCTCTTAACATCGCCCGTGGTGAGATAGAGGAATTCATCGTCTGCGGAAAGCGAGAATATCTCTTTGTTACCAGAGTTATCCGCGCCTTTTTCTCTTATAGCTATAAGAGCCTTATTGTTATTTGCGGTCTTCGCATCGAAAATACCCTTAACGTCGACAGCGTAATTGTTGTCCTCCGTAGGTATAGTGACCGAATAGTCGAAACCGAACTTATCTTTTACGTTAAGCTCGTTAAACGACTTGTACATTGCATCGGTAATGATCTTAGTCGCATCCGTCGCTACGATCTTCTTACCGCCGCTACAAGCGGCAAGACCTACGACGAGACAGCAGACCAACATGACCGATACTAAAATCAAAAGCTTTGATCTCTTCTTCATAAAGTTTCTCCTTCCTGAAAATTTTTATTTATCCGAGACATCCCTGTCTCAAAACTTTGAAGACTCTGTTATTAAAATATATTCCGAAAGTCCTCTTCTTATCTCTACATAGATAATTCAGTTTAATTTCAGCTTATATTCAGTTTAATTTTAGCATTAAAAGAATAGCTCGTCAATACTTTTCGTATAAATTTTCAAATCTTGGCAATAAATAAATGTTCTATAGTTATAATTATAGATAGTCTTCCACGATTTTCCTTTTATTTTGAATTTTAGACTTATTTACGCCGAAATCATATATCAAACCGACGCTTACGATAGATTTTCATCTACAATAAACGTATACGGTCAATTTTGATTTTCATGTATTTCATAATGTTCGGCAAAAACGCGCTTGCCGTTAAAAGTACTTTCTAAAACTCGATGAACCTCAAATCAATAAATGATAATATATTTTTTATTATCGTAAGCGTCTGGATTTTTTCGTTTTAGATAAACATCTTTTACAGATATACTTGTTTTTATATATTATCAATATATATTTATGCAAGCGTAACTTTTCAGCCGCCGTTTTGAGAGCTTTAACGAAAAGGTTGCATTTTCTTACAATAAAACGTCTGAAAATGAAATTCATATCACTCGATCATTCAAACAAAACAGCTAAATTTCTTCTCAAATACTAATAAAAACCGCGATTTTTATGGAATATTTTGACGAATTTTAGCATATTATGTCGAATTTTGTAAAAAGTATTGCAATTCTTTGAAAACATTGTATAATATGCTTAATCTACAAAAGGAAGACAACTTATGGATGAAATCCAAAGCAAAGTACGCCTGATCGACAAAAGAGCAAACGAGAGAGATCTCGACGAGTTGACGGAAAGATCCGCCAAAGATGAAAAGAGAAGCAAATCGCAAGAAGGTATGATCAAAGTTTTGAACTTTTATTCGAAGACTCTGACTTACGAAGAAGCGGCGTTTCTCGCGCTTTTAAGAGAGCTCAACGTTGAGGACTACACTTACGCTCTCAAACTTATCCGTGAAAAACACGCTCTCACCGTAAAGACAAAGGAATTTATTAACTCCGGCAAGTAAATTTACTGTAAGACGGCAAACGGTATCATTACTATGACGATTCATTAAACTATACAAAAGGAAATATCTTCGTCCTTTACGGGCGGGGGTATTTTCTTTTATAGACGTATAACGTTATAAGTATTGCTTTAGGAAACGAAAGCTCAAGCGGCGGATAAAGTCCGTTCCAAAGAGTATAAAGACGCCGACCTTGATGAAAGTCGGCGTCTTCGATCCGCATTTATTTCATTATTATATATTCATTATCGTATCGGCGTCCAAGACGTCGAGATATGCGTCGGATAGCGATACTATATCGGCTTTGAACTCCGCCTGATATCTATCCTCGACCGCGACTACCTTAAAGCCGTCGCCCTTTGCCGTACGGATAGCGTGAAGCGCGTCCTCAACTATGACGGTATTCTTTTTATCCCCGCCGAGTCTCTTCATCGCTTCGTAATAAATATGCGGGGTATCTTTTCCGTAACCTATATCGTTGCACGATAATACGAATTCGAAATAGTCTATCGCTCCCAGTCTCGTAAGCGCCTCTTTGACCAAACTCGCATAGGTGGCGGTGGCGATACACATCTTAACTCCGCGTTCGCCGAGTTTCTTTACCGTCTCGAAAGCGTTCTTCTTGAACTCGGCAAAGAAACGGTACTTATCCGCAACTATCTCGCGCATAGCCTCCGCTACGAAATCAACGCTGATGCCGAGCCCGTATTTCTTGATGAAGTATTCCGACGACTGATTGACGCTCATAGACTTGACTCTCGTCTCGAAATCTTCGTCGAAATCGGTAACGCCGTAACCCGAGAGAAAGTCCCTTCCCACGCCGTCCCAAAACCCCATCGAATCGAGAAGAGTGCCGTCAAGATCGAATATAACGAATTTATTCATCACTTCTTGAAAGTTCTGCTGCCCGGCTTGACTAGCTCTATCTTTCCCTCTTTGCATATCGGACATTCGCTCTCTTCGTAAGATACGACGTCCATAGATATGAGATTGACGAATTTCACGCCGAAGTCGACTTTGCCGTTGCTTCTATCAACTATCGAAGCCACAGCCTCTACTATACCGCCCATATCCTGAACGAGCTTGACGACCTCTTTGACCGAGCCGCCGGTAGTGACGACGTCCTCGACTACTATGAATCTGGTTCCCTTCTCGAACGAAAAACCTCTTCTTATCGTCATTTCCCCGTTTTCGCGTTCTGCGAATATGTTGGGAAGATGAAGCTGACGCGCCATTTCGTATCCCATGAGAATACCGCCTATCGCAGGAGAGATAACCATATCGGCGTTGATGCCCTCGAGCTTTTCCGCCAAAGCTCCGCAGAGTTTTGCGCTAGCGTCGGTATCTATAAACAGTTTAGCGCACTGCATATAGGTGTCGCTGTGTCTTCCCGACGTCAATCTGAAATGTCCGTGCAATACCCCGCCCGTTTCCTCGAATACTTTCAATACTTCTTCTTTGCTTAACATAATCATATCTCCTTAAAACTTTTGATTGTTAATGTGATTTTTACGATACATATATGATATTTTTGATGATTTTATACTTTTGCCGGATATTCGGCGTCAAACGATCTTTATGACCTTAATTCGCCATCAGTCCGTTATCAAAGAGCCGACGAGCGAATTGATATCTATATCGTTATCGGCAACGTAACGCTCGAGGTCTTTTGCTATATTATAGCTCGCCATGGGATCGCTTATATTCGCGGTGCCTATCTCCACGGCGCTTGCTCCGCATATCATGAACTCCAGTACGTCCTCGTAGCTCGTTATTCCGCCGAGCCCTATAATAGGCAACTTCACCGCATTATAGCAATCCCACACCATTTTGAGAGCTATGGGCTTGACGCAAGGTCCCGAAAGCCCGCCGTTCACGTTGGCGAGGATAGGACGTCTCTTCTTCCAGTCGACAGCCATACCGCTCACCGTGTTTATGAGCGAGATCGCGTCGGCGCCTCCCGCTTCCGCGCTTTTTGCGTTATCCTTGATATTAGCTACGTTCGGAGAGAGTTTGACGATTATAGGTTTCTTGGCATACTTTTTGACGTTCTTCGTTATCTCTTCTACGCTCTTAGGAAGAACTCCGAAAGCCATTCCGCCCTCTTTTACGTTGGGACATGAAATATTGAGCTCTATCATATCCACGTACGGAACGTCGGATATCTTCTCCACTATCGCGCAGTAGTCTTCGATAGAATTGCCCGCTACGTTTGCGATAACGTTGGTTCCCTGCTTCTTGAGCCACTCGGCGTCGTTCTTTATGAAGGCGTCGGCGCCGGGATTTTGGAGTCCGACGGCGTTGATCATGCCCATAGGAGTCTCGGCTATTCTGGGATAGGGATTGCCGAGTTTCACGTAATTCGTAAGACCCTTCGTGCACACTCCGCCGAGAGCGCTCAGCGGATAAAATTCGGCGTACTCTCTGCCGAATCCGAAAGTTCCGCTCGCAGTTATTATCGGATTATTAAACTCAACTCCCGCTATATTCACCTTAAGATCACTCATCAAGCATCACCTCGTCCATATTGAATACCGGTCCGTCAACGCATGCTCTTAGATATTTCATCCCGTCCGCGGACTTTATCTTGCAGTTGCACACAAGACACGCTCCGATGCCGCAACCCATTCTCTTCTCGAGCGAAATATACGTTCTGTCGGTGTATCCCTCGAGCGTCTTCTTCAATACCTTATACAGTATCTCGGGACCGCACACCATGATGACGTCGGGATCTATTCTTTCGATATTCTCAGCTATCGCTTCAGTTACGAAACCTTTTCTTCCGTAAGAACCGTCGTCGGTCGCAACGTATATCTCCTTGCTCCTATCGGTAAGCTCATTAATAGCTATCATCTTTTCCTTCTTTGCAAAGCCGAGGAAAGTATAATATTCCTTATCCGCCCAAGCCGTAGGTATCGCCGGAAGGACAGCCGTTCCCATACCGCCGCCGATGAGCATTACCTTCCTGTATTCTTCTTTCATCGTAAAGCCGTTTCCGAGAGGAAGAAGAGCTTTTACGCTCTCTCCTGCTTTTACGCGGCTCAACACCTTCGTTCCGTCCCCTATTATCGCATAGTACACGGTCACCGTCCTATCTTCTTTTGAAAAATCGGCTATGCAGAAAGGACGTCTTAAAATATGAGTTTTGTCGGGAAGGGCGATATGTATGAACTGCCCTCCCTTTATCTCGCCGATATCTTCGCCGGCTTTAAGAACCATCTTGTATACGCCGTCTCCGACTCGCTCGTTGCATAGCGTCTTCAAAGTAAAATCTTTCTTTGCCATAATACCTCGTCCATACATATATGCCGTATATGTATGCTATTTTACGTTTTACTTGTTGTATACGTCGGCTATCTCCTGAAGCGCTATAGGAGTAAGATCCTTCTCAGTCCTATTGAGCTTGATAGCCTTGCAGAGAGCGTTCGCGGTATCTATGCTGGTGACGCACGGTATTCCCATCTCGACTGCTGTCCTTCTTATCTTGAATCCGTCTCTCGACGACTGTCTTCCCTTCGTAGGCGTATTGATGATGAGTCCGATAACTCCCTTCTTTGCGAGATAAACTATATCGCCGTTCCTCTTCTCGATGAGCTTATTGACGGCTATCGCGTAAATATCGTGCTCTACGAGGAACTTCGCGGTACCTACGGTCGCGAATATTTTATATCCCATTTCGTCGAGCTGACGCGCGGTCTCTATTATCTCCTCTTTGAAGTTGTCGGACACGCTTATTACGACGCCCGTACCCTTTGCGAGTTTGATGCCGCTCGCCAAAAATCCTTTGAGAAGGGCTTCCTCGAAGTTATCCGCAATGCCGAGAACTTCGCCGGTCGATTTCATCTCGGGACTTGCCGAAATTTCGAGATCGGGAAGTTTTTCCGACGAGAAGACGGGAACTTTAACGGCGTATCTATCCGATATCGGCGCAAGTCCCACTCCGTAACCCATATCCTTGAGTTTCTCGCCGAGCGCGCAGCGAAGCGCAAGCTGTACCATAGGTATCTGCGTTACTTTCGATATGAAAGGAACGGTTCTCGACGAACGCGGATTGACCTCTATAATGTAAAGTTCGTCGTTTGCTATTATGTACTGTATGTTGATGAGACCTTTGGTATGAAGTCCGAGCGCAAGCTCCTTCGTTATCTTGACTATCTCTTCTATCTTCTCTTTCGATATGTGCATCGAGGGATATACAGATATGCTGTCGCCGCTGTGAACGCCCGTTCTCTCGATATGCTCCATAACTCCCGGGATAAGGATGTCTTCGCCGTCGCTTATAGCGTCGACTTCGAGTTCCATACCCATTACGTACTTATCTATGAGTATCGGGTGCTCCTGCTCGACCTGATTGATTATTCTCATGTATTCTATAAGGTCGGTCTCGTTATAAGCTATTTCCATACCCTGTCCGCCGAGAACGTAGCTTGGTCTGACGAGTACGGGATAGCCGAGTCTCTCGCCGACTTTTATCGCCTCTTCCGCCGTGTATACGGTATCGCCCGCAGGTCTCTTCAAATCGAGCTTCGTCAAAAGTTCGTCGAATACCTCTCTGTCCTCCGCCGCGTCTATGTCTACGGGCTGAGTTCCTATTATCTTATATCCCGCGTCGCTTACAGCCTTCGTGAGTTTGATAGCCGTCTGTCCGCCGAACTGCACGACTACGCCGATAGGCTTCTCTATCTCGAGAATATTGAGCACTTCCTCGGGAGTGAGCGGCTCGAAGTACAGCCTGTCCGCGGTGTCGAAGTCGGTCGATACCGTCTCGGGGTTATTGTTGATGATAACGGTATTATATCCCGCTTTCTGAAGTCCCCATACGCAATGAACGGAACAGTAGTCGAATTCCACGCCCTGACCTATTCTTATAGGACCGCTTCCGAGTACGACGACGGTCTTATCGCCCGATTTCACCGTATAATCGCTCTCGCCCTCGTATCTCGAATAATAATACGGCGTTCCGTCTCCCTTGTCCTTTCCGCATACGTCGATTATTCCGTACTTTGGAGTGATACCGAAGGACTTACGAAGTTCTCTTACTTCGCTTTCCGTCGTTCCAACGAGTCCCGCGATATATTTATCGCTCATTCCGTATATCTTTGCGTTTTTGAGTGTCTTTTCGTCGAGAGCTTTCTTTCCGCCCTCCGCTATAGCCTTCTCTATATCCACGATGTGCTTGAGCTTTTCGATAAAGTCAACGGTTATCATCGTGATATCGTGTATCTTGTCGACGCTTACTCCTCTTATGAGCGCTTCGAGTATAACGAATATTCTCTCGTCGTTCTTTATGCCGACCATATTGAGTATATCTTCGTCGCTAAACTCCTTGTACTTCTCCTGAGAAGCTCCGAATATGCCGAGTTCGAGCGAACGGATAGCCTTGAGGAACGCTTCTTCGAAATTCGAACCTATGCTCATGACCTCGCCCGTAGCCTTCATCTTTGTGCCGAGCAGTTTGTTAGCCTGCGTGAACTTATCAAACGGCCATCTCGGGAATTTGCATACGACGTAATCGACGCTAGGCTCTCTGTGCGCAAAGTCTTTGCCCGTCTTTCTGTTCCTTATCTCGTCGAGATGATAACCGATAGCGACGAGCGACGATACTCTCGCTATAGGATAACCCGTCGCCTTGGACGCAAGAGCCGAACTTCTCGAAACTCTCGGGTTGACCTCGATAAGGTAATATTTATCGCTATTGGGGTCGAGCGCGAACTGTATGTTGCATCCGCCCTCTATTTCGAGAGCGTTGATTATCTTGAGCGAAGCTCCCTTTAGCATATTGTACTGCTTTTTGGTAATGGTCTCGCAAGGAGCTACTACTACGCTGTCGCCGGTATGGATGCCGACGGGATCGACGTTCTCCATATCGCATATGATGATGGCGTGACCGGTCGCGTCTCTCATTACTTCGAACTCTATCTCTTTCCAGCCCGCGACGGACTTCTCTACGAGTATCTGTCCCACTCTCGAAGCCTTGATACCGCTCTCGGATATTTCCTTGAGCTCGTCCATCGTCTCGGCGATACCGCCGCCCGTTCCGCCGAGCGTATACGCAGGTCTTATTATGACCGGAAGACCGTGAGTCTTGGCAAAGTCAACGGCTTCCTCGACGTTATCCGCGATAACGCTCTCAATGACAGGCTCGTTGATGGAGATCATGGTGTCCTTGAACATCTCTCTGTCTTCCGCTTTCTTTATCGTCTCCACCTTGGTGCCGAGCAGTCTCACGTTGCGGCTCTTCAAAAATCCGCTCTCGGCAAGCTCGCACGCAAGATTGAGTCCCGTCTGTCCTCCGAGCGTCGGGAGAATACTGTCGGGTTTCTCTTTGTCGATAATATTCATAATGACGTCGGCTTTGAGAGGTTCGAGATAAACTCTGTCCGCCATCTCTCTGTCCGTCATGATAGTAGCCGGATTGGAATTGACGAGCACGACTTCTATGCCGTTCTCCTTAAGCGCTCGGCACGCCTGCGTACCCGCATAGTCGAACTCAGCCGCCTGTCCTATGACGATAGGTCCGCTGCCGATAACCAAAACTTTTTTGATGCTCATGTCTCTTGCCATAATAGTATTCTCCTTTTTTATTTTCGGAAAATCTCGATCTTCCGTAGAATTTTCATTTTTATCTTTTATTAACGATTGTTTTTTTGTTCTTCTTTACGGTTTTTGCTCTGCGCTGCGCGCGGTCACTTCTTGTAGACTCCAACGGCTCCGATGAGGTCGCGTCTCATGTCTTCTGCGGCTTTGACCGCTCCGTCAACGTAGCTCAATCCCTTATACGCCTTTTTGTACGCCGTAAGTATTCCTCTTGAAGAATTGACTATGCCGCCGAGTCCGTTATCGAAACATACCTTGAGATCCTCCGCCTTTCCTCCCTGCGCTCCGTAGCCGGGGATAAGGAAGAAGGTCGACGGGAAAGCCTTTCTTATGACCTCTGCCTGCTCCTTGTGCGTTGCGCCGACAACCGCTCCGACGCTCGAATATCCGTACTTGCCAACGAGCTCTTCGCCCCACTTCGTGACGAGCGTTCCCATCTCTTCATAGAGCGTCTTTCCGCTCTCGAATCTCTTGTCCTGCAACTCTCCGCTCGTAGGATTAGACGTCTTGACAAGGGCGAATATTCCCTTTTCGTTCTCTTTGCAGTCGTTCACGAAAGGAAGTACTCCGTCGCTGCCGAGATAGCCGTTCACGGTAATGAAATCCGACTCGAAAGGCGTTATCTTTTTGCCGCCGAGAGTTACTCCCGACAGATACGCTTTGGAGTACGCTCCCGCAGTCGAACCTATATCGTTCCTCTTGACGTCTGCTATAGTTACGATACCGTTTTCGCCGGCGTAGCTCAGCGTGTCTCTGAACGCCTTCATTCCCTCGACGCCGTACATCTCGTAATATGCGACCTGCACCTTGACCGCCGGTATGATATCCTTGAGCGCGTCTATAAGGTTCTTATTGAACTCGAATATATACTTGCCAGCGTCCTCGAGAGTATTGCACTTCGCCTGCATATCTTCCGGCAGGTAATCGACGCAGGTGTCGAGTCCTATTACGGACGGATTTTCCGTTTCTATTATCTTGCCTATCAGTCTGTCTATTATCATCTTACTATCTCTCCCTTGTCGTATTTTATTTCTCCGTTCACAACGGTCGTCTTCACTCTGCCGTAAAGTTCTTTCCCTTCGAACGGCGTATTCTTTCCCTTCGAGAAGAACTCACTGCTGTCTACCGTATACTTTTCGTCAAGATCGACGAGCGTGATATCCGCAAGTCCGCCGACCTTAAGCTCTCCGTAAGGTATATTCATTATATTAGCGGGATTATCAGTCATCAGTTCGCTCAGTCTCTTGAGCGTTATCTCACCGCTTCTCACAAGGTAAGTATACGCGACCGAAAACGCCGTCTCGATACCGCTTATACCGTTAGCCGCATAGTTGTATTCGACGTTCTTATCGTCGGCGTGGTGAGGAGCGTGATCGGTTGCTATCGCGTCGATAGTTCCGTCCTTTATTCCTTCTATGATGTTCTTCCTGTCTCTCTCTTCGCGAAGCGGAGGATTGACCTTGGTATCGGTATCGTAGGAGAGTATCTCCTCGTCGGTGAGAGCGATATAGTGCGGACACGTCTCCGCCGTTACTTTCGCGCCCCTTTTCTTTGCGTCTCTTACGAGATTCACGCTGTTAGTCGTGCTGATGTGCGCTACATGCACGGAAGAATCGAGCGATTCCGCAATGAGTATCTCTCTTGCGACCATTGCCTCCTCCGCTACTCTCGATATGCCTTTGAGTCCCGCTACCGTCGCATGATAGCCTTCGTTGACGACTCCGCCGTCGGCTATCGAAAAATCTTCGCAGTGACTTATCACCGGCAACCCGAACGGCTTCGCGTATTCTATCGCAAGACGCATTGTATTCGAAGAAGTAACGGGCATACCGTCATCGCTTACTGCGACCGCTCCGAACGCCTTTACCGATCCGAAATTGGTGAGTTCCTCGCCCTTCATTCCCTTGGTTATGCTGGCAATGGGATAGACTCTCGCAAGATCGACCTCTTTCGCTCTATTCACAACGTAACTCACTATGCACTTGTTGTCGATAACGGGATTGGTATTCGGCATACAGCACACGCTTGCGTAGCCGCCTCTTACCGCCGCTCTCGAGCCGCTCTCTATGTCTTCCTTTCTTTCGAACCCCGGCTCTCTTAAATGCGTGTGCATATCCACGAACGCGGGAAGAGCAGTAAGTCCGTTGCCGTCTATCGTCTTATCCGCGTTATAAGTAACGTTCTTCGCTATCCTCTTGATAATGCCGTCGACGACGTATATATCGCATTCTTTTCCGAATACAACGACATTTTTAATAAGTAATTTCACCTTTCGCCTCCTATGATCAGCATCTTGAGTACCGCCATTCTGACGGCAAGTCCGTTAGTGACCTGTCTGTATATATAAGATTTGTCGGAATCTATGACGTCGCTCGCTATCTCCACTCCTCTGTTGACCGGAGCGGGGTGCATTACTACGGCGTTCTTTTTCGCGAGCGCGACGCGTTCTTTGGTTATACCGTAATATTTGACGTATTCTCCGACGCTCGGGAATAGTCCTTTCTTCTGTCTTTCTAGCTGTATACGCAGTCCCATGATAACGTCCGCGTTATCGCAAGCCTCTTCTACGCTCTCCGCTATCTTTACTCCCGTCCGATCTATGCCCTGCGGCATCAACGTATTCGGAGCGAAGATCCTGACGTTCGCGCCGAGTTTTTTGAGCCCTTCGATATTGCTCCTTGCGACTCTGCTGTGCTTGATATCGCCTATTATCGCGACCTCGAGCCCTTCATCGTCAAAAAGTCCAGAAGAGCCTGCGTCGGATGCGCGTGAAGTCCGTCTCCAGCGTTGAGAACGTGACATTTGACGTTATCGGCAAGGAGTTTCGCCGCTCCCGCGACCTCGTGTCTTATTACGATAGCGTCGGTCATTATGCGCTCGAGAGTCATTCCCGTATCTATGAGCGTCTCGCCCTTTTTTACGGACGAATTGCCTACAGACACGCTGACGACGTTAGCTCCGAGAAACCGCGCCGCGTTCTCGAAAGAGTTCTTCGTTCTCGTGCTGTTCTCGTAAAACAGCGTCGCTACCGATCTGTCTCTTAACGCGTCGAGACTCTTTGCTCCCGATTCGACGGCGTCTCTCATTCTCTCTCCTTCTTCAAGGATCGAAAGTATATCTTCTTTCGTCAAACTCTTTATGTCCAGTAGATCCTTCTTCAGCATAACGCACCTCTTTTCCTTACGTCTCTTTTACTATTCGGCAACTCTTATCAACTTATTCCCGTATCTTTTGTTCTAATACTCTAAGCCGCTTGTCTGTATCTTTTAAGAGCTATCGGGGCTATTTTTCGCCTTAATAAAAAAATAACAGCGTCAAAACACTGTTACGATTCGTTTTTATATCCGTTAAGAGAAAAGCATACGTCGGCGTCGGCGACGTTTAACGACGTTTCTGCAGAGATAACGCTCATCATCAGCTTTTCCATAACATTCTCCTGTCAATAAAAATACCCTGCTCTTTCAATAAAGTACAGGGTATAACTCAGCCTAAAGGTATATCAATATATTATATTTCAAATCATATCAATAATCTTCGGGGTCTCTCTGTACCTCATTAAAGTTTATCGTATATATATTATCACACGCACGCAAGAAAGTAAAGCGGTAAAAGCAATCTTTTTAAGAAAATTTTACTTGAGCAGTCTCACTATCTCTTCGGCATACGCTCTCGCGACGTTGATTCCGCTCACGCGTTCTATCTCGCCGAAAAAAGCATTGGAATTGACCTCGCAAACAACGGGTTTCCCCCCTTCTCCGTAGAGAATATCCACTCCCGCGTAAACAAGTCCTAACGCCTTCGCCGCTCTTATCGCAATATCCTCGAATTCGCGGCTAAGCTCGACCTTTTCTCCGCGGCCGCCAAGCTCGATATTGGATCTGAAATCATGCGCGGAGCGTCGTTGCATACACGCGATCGCCCTGTCTCCGACAACGATGACCCTGACGTCTTTGCCCGCGCTCGAAGAAATATACCTTTCGAAAAAATGCGGTTTCATCTTAAGAGTATTCATAATAAAACGTAGTTCGTCCCGGCTGTCGGCTTTATATACGCCCTTCCCCAAAGAACCCTAACTCTCCTTCACAATTACGGGATATCCCAGCTTATCCCCGATATATGTAACTGTATTTTCCGATATCTTAGCGTCGCTATCATAACAGAGCAGTCCCGAAAGAGCGTCCGGCATCGCGATATTATTCTTTGCGAGCGTTATGTGAGTGAGCATCTTGTCGTCGCAGAGCCTTATCGCCTTATGACTGTTGAAAAGACGTATTCCCGCGTCCTCTATGAGTTTTGACATATACATATCCTTATCGAGATATATAACGAAGTCGTAACCGCTCAAATTGCTCTCGATCCGCCCTTCTTCAATGCCGACGGCAAAAAAATCGTTGCGTCTTATATCCGTCTCTACGCCCATATCTTCAAGCTCCGCTTTCATCCTTTTCGACTGATACAAAAAGCTCTCGAGCGACGAATACGCGTTAATGAGTATCAAACCTTTCAAGTTGCCGCCTCCTTAACGATAAAGCTGCCTTTTTGTTTCAGGCAGCTTTCATACGTTGATAGTTTATTTATTCTTATTTTTGCGTCGGTCTCTTCCTATAAAATATTTATTATTCATCTTATATCCGACGCGTTACATTTGTCTTTACTTACTTCTGTATCGGCTTCATAGTCGGGAACAAGAGGACGTCTCTTATATTAACACTGCCGGTAAGGAGCATAACAAGTCTGTCTATGCCTATTCCGAGACCGCCTGTCGGAGGCATACCGTACTCAAGCGCGGTAAGGAAATCTTCGTCCATATCGCCTGCTTCGTCGTCGCCCTGCTTTTTGAGCTCGACCTGATGCTCAAATCTCGCTCTTTGGTCTATAGGGTCGTTGAGCTCCGAGAACGCGTTCGCATGCTCTCTTCCGAGAACGAATAGCTCGAATCTCTCGGTATACTCGGGATCTTCAGACTGCTTCTTCGCTAGCGGCGATATATCTACAGGATGATTGGTTATGAACGTCGGCTGAATAAGCTTGTCTTCGCAATACTGCTCGAAAAAGAGGTTGAGTATATCGCCTTTGAGATGTCTCGTCTCGTATTCGATATGACGCTCTTTAGCGATAGCCCTCGCCTCTTCGAGAGTCTTTATTTCGTTAAAGTCTACTCCCGAATACTTCTTTACCGCGTCGACCATCGAAAGACGCTCAAACGGCTTGTCAAGGTCTATTTCTATGCCGTCGTACGTTACCTTGCCGGTTCCCAAAACCCTGTGCGCGACAGTACGGATAAGATCTTCCGTAAGGTTCATTATATGTTCGTAGTCGGTGTACGCTTCGTAAAGCTCGAGCAGAGTAAACTCGGGATTGTGTCTCGTATCGAGTCCTTCGTTACGGAATACCCTTCCTATCTCGTATACCTTCTCAAAACCTCCGACTATGAGTCTCTTCAAATGGAGCTCGAGCGCTATACGCATATACATATCTATGTCGAGGGCGTTATGGTGCGTGATGAACGGACGCGCGGTAGCTCCGCCGGCTATCGTGTTGAGAACGGGCGTCTCCACCTCGATAAAGCCGAGCTCTTCGAGATAATTCCTGATCTCCTTGATTATCTTGGACCTCTTGACGAATACGTCCTTGACCTCGGGATTTGCGATGAGATCGACATATCTCTGCCTGTATCTGAGATCGGTGTCCTTGAGTCCGTGATACTTCTCGGGAAGCGGCAAAAGAGACTTCGACAGTAACGTGACCTTAGCGGCGTGTATGGATATCTCTCCTTTCTGCGTGGTGAAAACGATACCCTCAACGCCCACTATATCGCCTATATCGAACTTCTTGAACTCTTGATATTCATCGACGCCGACGTCGTCGCGTTTAACGTATATCTGTATGCTTCCCTTCTCGTCGAGAACGTGTCCGAAACTCGCCTTTCCCATAACGCGTTTCGAGAGCAATCTACCGGCTATACGCACGTTCTTTCCTTCAAGCTCGCAGTATCCTTCGACTATATCTTTCGAATGATGCGTCTTGTCGTATTTGACTATCTCGTAAGGATTCTTCCCTTCGCTCATAAGGATCTCGAGCTTATCTCTTCTCTGCTTGATTATGGCGTTGATATCTTCGACTTCTCTCTCGATTGCTTCTTGCACTTTGTTTACTCCTTTCACGCAATATGGCAGCTTTGGTCTACCCTTGCGGATTTTTTCGTTTTATTCTATTATGAATACGGCTTATATAGAGACTTCCGTATTTGTAATTATATTCGTCTTAACTTTCAAATCGGTTCCCGCCCTTCAAAAACGTAATGAGTACATTATTTCTCTTCCGTTTCGTCGACTTCCTTATCTTGAACGCATTTCTCTTGCGATCACTTGACTTCCTTTATCAGCACTTGGAAAATATCTCCGTTAGGCGCCGTTATATCGCAGGTATCGCCTTTCTTTCTTCCCAAAATACCCTTCGCTATCGCCGATTCGTTGCTTATCTTGTTGTTATTGATGTCGGCTTCGGTCGAGCCCACTATCGTATAGACGAGCTCTTCGTCCCATTTCAGGTCGTAAAGTTTTACCGTGCTTCCGAGATTCACGGTATTCTTCTTGCCTGGGTTATCATCTATAATCCTGACGTTATGCAGTTGTTCCTCTATCTTTTTAATCTCGCCTTCGATAGCCGCCTGTTCGTCTTTAGCCGCGTCGTATTCGGCGTTTTCGCTGAGATCCCCGAGTTCTCTCGCCGCCTTTAACTGTTCGGCGACCTCGAGTCTCCTGACCTTTACGAGATGATCGTATTTCTCCTGCAGTTTTTCATAACCTTCCTTAGTCATTACAATCTCTTTTCCCATCTTGTTCAAGCTCCTTTTCATACCAATCTATCGATTTAACACCGATGAGTTTTATACAAACGTCAACGCTCTTTACGTTGACGTTAAATTTTGCCTTATCTACGCTAAAACATACGCTCTTTTATGCAAAAATCACTATTTCTCTTGCCGGTCTCACGCTTCGTTGTTCATTCTATATGAGAGAACGTAAAGGCTCTCGCTCATAGAAATATTCTCGACCGTAACGCCGCTCGGAACGGAAAGATCTATCGGCGCGAAGTTCCATATATTCTTTATACCGAGCGAAACGAGTTCGTCGCATACGCTCGGCGCTACCGAACCCTGCGTCGTGATGACCGCGATATCGACCTTATTGTTCTTAACGTATTCGCCGAGCGCGTCCATATGAAATATCCCGACGCCGTTGGTCTCTTTTTCGTCGACTTTCACGTCGAAAAGAGCCTTGACGAAAAAGCCTTCGCTCGAAAATCCTTTATAACCGGCGAGCGCTCTTCCTATATTTCCGGCTCCGATGATTATCAAGTTGTAATTCCTGTCGAGACCTATTATCTTCTGGATCTCTTTCTTTAGTTTCGATACGTCGTAGCCGTAGCCTTGCTGTCCGAATCCGCCGAAATTGCAAAAGTCCTGTCTTACCTGAGAAGCGGTAATATCCAGCAATTCCGCAAGGGAGGACGACGAAACGCGACTGACGCCCTCGTTTTCCAATGTCTCAAGATATCTATAGTATCTCGGAAGTCTCTTTACAACCGCCTGTGAAATCTTTTTTGCCATCTTTATGTCCTTTTTTGCAGAAATAATTATGCGTATTAATTAATAACTAACATTTTAGTTTTTTTCTCCCGTTTTGTCAAGAGGTTTTTTCCACTCTTATCAAGATATTGACAAATATTTGACAATTTAATGCAAATTGTATACAATAACTATCGAAATAAAAGCAGTCTCGGAGAAAAGCTATGAGAATATGGGCAAAAATAATCGAAAAAGACACTATCGTCGCAAAAGACACCGTACACGAGACTAACAGAGCTCTTACGTACGGCAATCTCGAAGAAATGCTGAGAGAAATATGCTACACGCTCGACTTGCCGACGCCCGTATTGATAAAAAGCAATTTTATGCACTTCAAACGCTTCAACAACTTGAAATTTTATCCGAGCGACTTTATCGAATCGGTCGAGCTGAGATATTTCGAAATAGAAAACGTCGTGGAAAAGAAAAAGAATTAATATCAAAACCTATATATATGTGTTGTTAAATTCAAAATTACCGTTCGATTATTAGGACGGTATTTTTTATACCTTCAGCTAACTTATCGCTCTCTTGGGGAAAGCGAGAACTTGCGCCGAAACGCTTCAAATAAAAATATCCGAGAACGCGTACTCCTACCTCGGATACTTTTTTCGTTTAGAAAAGCCCTCGCTCAGCGAGTGAAAAAGAGCTTCGGCTATTGACAATAAAAAAACTCCCGTAATACGAAAGAGCGACTGACGATCGCAAAAAAGTAAAACAGGAGCCTCCATTGAAGGACATAGATAGTTTAGCACATACAAAATGGAGATGTCAATGTCCATAACATTAACGCCGATTTTTATAACGTCTCGAGTATCGCTATAGCGGTCTTTATACCGTCCACGGACGCGCTCGTAATGCCTCCCGCGTAGCCAGCGCCTTCGCCGACGGGATAGAGTCCGCCGATATTGCTCTCTCTCTTCGCGTTCCTAAGTATACGAACCGGCGAACTGGATCTCGTTTCAACGCCCGTCAACACTGCGTCAGAGCTGTCGAAACCCTTTATCTTCTTTCCGAACACCGAAATTCCTTCCTTAATAGTATCTACGACGTAATTCGGCAGACACTCCCTGATATCCGCGTTGACGAATCCGCCGTACGTCGGTCTAACGTTTCCGACGCCGTGAAGACCCTTTCCGGCAAGCAGATCGCCGGCAGTCATAACGGGAGCTCTATACGATGAAGAAATATTGTACGCAAGCCGCTCGTATTTCCTTTGGAAATCCACGCCCGCGAGCGCCGTCTCGCCGAAATCGCTTTGATCTACGCCTACAAGGAGCGCCGAATTTGCATTCTCGCCGTCTCTTGCGTGAAGACTCATTCCGTTCGTTACTATACCGCCATCCTCGCTTGCGGCGGGAACGACTTCGCCGCCGGGGCACATACAGAACGTGTATAGCGATCTGCCGTTATCCAAATGACAGCTTAACCTATAGTCTGCCGGCGGCAACTTTTTATAAGCGCTGCCGTACTGCGCGAAACTTATATCCTTTTGCAGATGTTCGATCCTTACCCCTATAGAAAACGCCTTGCTCGTCATCATAACGCCGCTACTAAGGAGCATTTCGAAAGTATCTCTCGCGCTGTGACCTATAGCGAATATTACTTTATCGGCGTCGATAACTGTATCGTTCGCCAAACGAACGCCTTTTATGACGCCGTTTCTCGTGACGATACCGCTCACTTTCGTATCGAAGAGGACTACGCCGCCGAGTTCGACGATCTTGCGTCTCATATTCTTCACTATCTTGACGAGATAATCGGTGCCGACGTGCGGACGTTGCATATAGAGAACGTCCTCTTCCGCGCCGAAACGGTGAAATTCTCTGAGAGCCGTATCTATAAACTCGCTGTTTACTCCCGTATTCAGCTTGCCGTCGGAAAAAGTTCCCGCGCCCCCTTCTCCGAACTGTATATTGGATTCGGTATTAAGACCCGTGAGCGTATTCCTAAAATTATTTACGTCCGAAGTACGCTTATCGACGTTCGAGCCTCGCTCTATCAAGACGACTTTCACTCCCCCGTACGCAAGCGTGAGCGCCGCAAAAAGTCCCGACGGACCCGCTCCTACCACGACGACCCTTCCTCTTTTGCCCGTAAGTCCGTTTTTCAAAAGAAATTCATCCAATGCGAGACCTTCTTCATAGACAGGCAGATTTTTATCTCCCTTCACGCCGTAAACGGCAACAGTTATATTATATACCACGTATTCTCTGCGGCGCGCGTCCACCGACTTTTTGATTATCTTATACCTAACGTCTTTCGGCGCGTTCTTGAGCTTTCGCCTTATCTCGCGCAATATATCTTCCTCCGTATAATTAAGCGGAAGTTTTATATCGGAGATCTTGACAGCCGTCTCGCAATGTTCTCTCTTTTCGTTACTCATTATTCTCTCCCGATATTTTTTTTACCGCCGCGTTTGCCGAAGCCCACGCCCAATGCAAATTATAGCCTCCGCACTCGCCGTCGACGTCGAGAACTTCACCTATAGCGTATAATCCTTTTTCAAACCTTGACTCCATCGTCTCTTTATCGAAATCTTTTACGAGAAGCCCTCCGCTCACGACCTGAGCGTTCTTTATATCGCCGAGCCCCGTCACGGGGATACGGTAATCGCGCAGGAGTCTCTTGGCTCTGAGCTCGTTAGTTCCCGATTTCTTAGCGATGAGTTCCGCAAGCGGTCTAGGAAGCAATCCTTCGAGTGTTTCGGATATTTTCGAAAAATCTCCGCCCGTGACTTTTTCCAGCTCCGCGTCGCTCACCCTGTCAAGCATATCAATGGAAATATATCCGTCGTCGACCTCACGCCTTGCGAAAAAGCTGGAAAACTCGAACGCCAAAACGCCCGATACGGCGTTATCCTTGAATAATATCTCTCCGCTCCTTCTGACGATCCTTCCCTTAACGCTCGCAGACATCGCCGCCTTTATTCTGATACCAGAAAGCCCCTCCACATACTGTTTATCGCACTTAAGATATGTCAAAGACGGCGTACATATAGATACCTTATGCCCAAATTCGTTGACAAGATAATAGCTCAGCGTTCCGCTCGTCGCGTTGCTTCCCGTCGCGACTATCACGTTGTCGGCACAGTGTGCTCCGTTACCCGTCGAGACTGAAAAGCCCTTGTTTATCTTGACCGCTTTACTCTCGGTAAGCACCGTAACTCCGAGTCTTTTGAGCTCTCTCAGCATTGCGTTCACGACCGTATTGGCCTGACGCGAATACGGATACTCTCTTCCTTCCTCATTGGCGGTGAGCACGCCTAAGCTGTTAAAAAATGAGACTGCTTCACGATAATCGAATCTTCCTATCGCCGTCTCCGCAAAGTCGCAGTTATACCTTTCTTTCGATACGCCGTCGTTGGTAAAATTACATCTACCGTTGCCAGTCGCAAGCAATTTCTTAAGTATCCTATCCTGCGATTCGAGTATGAGGACCTTTTTCCCTCTTCTTGCGAGCATGATCGCCGCCGCAACTCCCGACGCTCCTCCTCCTATCACAATAACGTCATACCTTAAAGCGCTCATTAGATACTCCTTTGACCATAATGATTTTTCATATATTTCAGTCGCCGTATTTTACTTTTGCCTTATAGAAATATTAACATATTTGACTTGAAATTGCAATGCGTTGATGCAAATTACGCGTTATATATCCAAGTATTATAGCATTCGTTACTCTATCTCAAAACGATATATTAATTCTGCTATTTCGCGCTTTTAGCTTATATTCTTAACCTTTTTGAACCGTAACAGTTGAATCAAGCAAATCTTTTTTCCGTTTTTTCAAAAATAACGCTCAATTCGATACACAAATTTTTTAATTTATTCTATACTTATTGGAGAAAATAATATATACGTAATAATTTTTCGGAGTGACATATGAAAAGAACCGATTTAAGAAATATAGCAATAATAGCGCACGTCGACCACGGCAAAACGACGCTCGTCGACGCCATGCTCAAACAGTGCGGAGTATTCAGGCAGAATCAAGACGCGCCCGACAGAATAATGGATAATAACGACATAGAAAAAGAAAGAGGCATAACGATACTCGCAAAAAATACTTCGGTACACTACAAAGACGTAAAAATAAATATCGTCGACACCCCCGGACACGCCGACTTCGGAGGCGAAGTGGAAAGGGTGCTCAAGATGATCGACGGCGTTCTTCTGCTCGTCGACGCGTACGAAGGAACGATGCCGCAGACCAGATTCGTTCTCCAAAAGGCTCTCGAACTAAAGCTAGCGGTAATAATAGTTATCAACAAAGTAGATAAGCCCGACGCCCGTCTTCAAGAGGTGGAGAACGAGGTGTTCGACCTTCTTATAGACCTCGGCGCAGGCGAAGAGGCATTCGAATATCCCGTCGTGTACTGTTCTGGACGTCAAGGCACGGCTTCTTTGTCCCGCGAAAAGCAAGACGCCGACTTAACGCCGTTGTTCGACACGATCCTCGAAAATATCCCCTGCCCCGAAGGCGAAGAGAACGAACCTCTTCAGATGCTCGTATCCGCGATAGACTATAACGACTACGTAGGAAGAATAGGCATAGGCAGAATAGCGAGAGGAACTATAAGCGTCAATACCGAGATAGCCGTCGAAGACTTCACTGGAAACATCGCTCCGTACAAAGCGAAAATATCCAATCTCTATGAGATAGAAAATCTTAACCGAGTATCGTGCACGAGCGCGACGGTCGGCGACATAGTGTGCGTATCGGGAATAGAAAACATCAATATCGGCAACACAATATGCGATCCTATAGTCCGCGAAGCGTTACCGTTCGTAAACGTCTCCGAACCCACTCTCGAAATGGAGTTTTCAGTCAACAATTCTCCATTCGCAGGCAAAGAAGGCAAATACGTTACTTCGAGAAATCTGCGCGAACGTCTATATAAGGAACTTCTCAAAGACGTGTCTCTTAGAGTCAGCGACGGAGAGAGCAAAGATACTTTCCACGTAGCGGGACGAGGCGAGATACACCTTTCGATACTCATAGAAAACATGAGACGCGAAGGCTATGAATTCCAAGTCGGAAAGCCAAAGGTCATGAATAAAAAAATCGGAGACATAACCTACGAGCCAATGGAAAAGGTCATCATAGATGTTCCGAGCGAATCCGTCGGCGTCGTCATGGAAAGACTCGGACCAAGAAAGGGCGAACTTAAGAACATGAATAGCGTCGGCTCGAGAATGAGACTCGAATTCGTGATCCCCACAAGAGGACTTATCGGATACAAGAGCGACTTTTTAACAGACACCAAGGGCGAAGGAATAATCAATACGCTTTTCGAGGGCTACGAGCCGTATAAGGGCGATATTCCAAGACGTAACAACGGTTCTCTCATAGCGCACGAAACGGGCAAAAGCACGGCTTACGGTCTCTTTAACGCGCAGGAAAGGGGCACTCTTTTCGTAGGCGCGGCTGTCGACGTATATCAAGGCGAAGTCATCGGTTATTCTCCCAAAGCCGAAGATATCGTTGTGAATATATGCAAAGAAAAACACCTTTCGAACTGCAGAGCTTCAGGCTCCGACGACGCCCTCAAACTTTCGAGACCAAAGGAACTGAGTCTTGAAGAAGCTATCGAATTCATCGAAGATAACGAACTGCTCGAGATAACTCCGAAATCGATAAGGATAAGAAAAAAGATACTAGACCCCACTCTCAGAATGAGAGACGATATAAGATCGGGTAGGATCAAGATCAATAAGTAAACAGATAGATAAACCAATCATATTTTCGAATAGCGTCCACCCAATCGGCTTCAAACACGTTTTCGGAAATATTGATTTTACACATACATAATTTAGATATTTAATATAAAGGGGAAACTTATGAAAAGCAGAACAAAATACGACATAGACCTTAAAACGGCGCAAACGATATTCCAAAAAGCCGGTCTCGGAGACGTAAACAAAATATCTCCTCTCGGAGCAGGCGAATTCAACGCAGTATACTGCGTCACGTTGGAAGATAAGGAATACGTTCTCAAGATCGCGCCGCAAAACAATGACGGTATTCTCGAGTACGAAAAGGATATGATGCGCGCCGAAGTATATTGGTATGAAAGAATGAGAAAAGATACCGATATCCGCGTACCCGAAGTTTACTTTTGCGATTTCAGCAAAGAGACGATCCCCGCAGACTATTTCATAATGGAGAAAATCGACGGGAAAGAACCTCTTAAAGAAAACTTTACCGACGGCGAACTCGATAAGATACAACAAAGCATGGCAAAGATGGCGGCGTCTATGCACGCCGTAAAGGGCGAAAAATTTGGATATATCCAAAACGGACTCTATCCCGACTGGAGCGAAGCGATAAGAGCGATGACAGTATCTCTCATACGCTCGGCAAAATGTAAACGCCGTAACTCGCGTCTCGGCAAAAAACTTCTTTTCTACATAGATAAGTATGAGGGTATACTCAAAAAAGCCGACTGCTCTATGGTCAACTTCGACATTTGGACGCCGAATATCCTAGTCAAGAAGAGCGGAGACGATCTATTATCTTACTGGATAGATCCCGAACGCTGTTTTTGGGGCGATAGGATAGCCGACTTCGTATGTCTTGAATGCGCTCATACTTTAGAAAACAAAACCTCAAGTTTCGAAGCGTATAACGCAGTAAGCAACGAGCCCGTCGAGGCAAACCGCGAAACCAATATACGTTACGCCGTAATGATGTGCTATCTTGCGCTCATACAAGAGGTCGAAAAATATTTTCGCTACACTCCGTTTATGTTCGGTTGGTGGCGTAACGTATTTTCAGGCAAATTTTTCTTTGCAAAGAAAGGTTTAGAGATACTCAAAAACGACGGCAAATTAACTGTATACAAGTAATAATCGATATGCCGGCAGAGCAATTTTTCGCTTGTAAAAAAGAAGAGTCTAAAGACGCGATTTATAAGACGCCGAGAATTTTCATATATAATTGATTTATAAGAGTTACGGAGCGAACCGATCACTTTTTCGCTCCGTATTTTTTATCAGTCTTCGTCAACGTAGTAGAATCCGCCCATAAGGATCTTTCCGAGTTTATTCATCATGAGTTTTTTATGCGGCGCAAGAGAATGAGCGTATATCGATAGCGTGATCGCGGGACTTTTATGCCCCATAACCTCCGAAAGCGTCTTAATGTCGATATTATTCTCTATCGCTCTAGTCGCAAACGTATGTCTCAGCGAATGGAAACTTCTATGCGGTATATTAAGTCTCTTCAATAGTCTTTCAAACGTGCGTTGATACGAACGAACGGATACGTCGTTACGTTTACCGCTGATAACGTATTTGCCGTTGCTTTGTCTTTTCAGCAACCTCATATACGGCAGTATCTGCTTTGGTATCGGGATAACTCTATAAGAACTTACTGTTTTCGGCGTTCCGACTATCTTTTTATAACCGTTATTCCAACTGTCTCTGCACGTCTTAGATACGGACAGCGATCCTTTTTGAAAATCAACGTCGCTCCACGTCAAAGACATCAACTCCCCTATCCTTATCCCGGTATAAAGCGTGAGCAAAACGCCGTAGAGCCTGACGTCCGCCGCTCCGAATATGTACGATTCCATTTTTCGCTGTTCCTTTAACGTAAAGCATTTAACTTCGCCGCCTCGTTTTTCGTCGTTTCTAGGGCACGTGATACCGTCGAACGTCATTTTTGCATACCCTACTTTGACAGCTTGCATCAGCGAGCGTTCTATTACCGAAACAGTCTGCAATATCGTCGAAACCGCCAATCCTTCTCCCGTCGTCGCGTTACCGCTCTCAAAAAGAGAGATAACGAACTGCTGCAATACTACGCCGTCCAGTTCGTTCATTTCATATTCGCCTACTTTAGGTTTTACGTATAACCTTATAATGTCGACGTAGTTCCTGTACGTCTTGTCTTTTACCGCGGGCTTTACGTATAGACGCATCCATTTGTCTAGCCATTCGCCATACTTCATATACATTTCCTCCTCAGTGTGTTGGTAAAATTATAACTTATCCGAGTAAGATTTGAAGAATTTACTTAAAATTTCGAAGATGTCTCCGCGTTATCAAAATCCATATAGATCGAAAAAATTTCTTTATCATTTGATATTTTTTCGATCTGTATAACAAACTTTGCACAAAGATATAGCGGCGAAATATATGAATAGCATTTTTTCAACATATTATAAGCAATGCCATTAGGTACTTTTAAGTATAAAAACTTCGGCGATCGAAGACGCCGCGTTATTGAGTCTTTCAAATGATAAAAAACACCGCCGACTCAAAACGTCGGCAAGTGAATCGATTTAATAAAAATAAATTTTTCGTAACTGAAACCGGCTATAAACAAACTTTCAACGCAATAAAAGATTTTAATAAATAACAACGATAAACTTTGTCCTCGATATAAAAATCAAGTATTTCATCTCGATATCGCTTTTTCAAAGCTCTGAAGACAGAAATAAAAAATATCGAACGCCCTAAAGAACTCTACTCTCGATCATAACGAAGCGTTTTTCAAAATCAAAATTTGCAATATCCGTCAATATAGAAACCTAAACAATTATATTACATAACCCGCAAAATGCGATCGGTCATATAAACGCAGACCTGGAATTTATATGCCGTTTTGCTTAAACGCATTTTACGCGTTTTATACAACTTCTAATCAAAGCAATAAAGGGCAACGGGATATTTATTTTTATCCCTTCCACTTTTTACACTGCTCTATTCTTTTGCCGTTGTCGCCCTGCTTTTCGTCATACGCGAATTGATGCAGCAATTCGCAAGTGAATTTCTCGCACGTTCCGCAATGTTCGTGATTTTTATCCTCGCAACATGATTTCACAGGACAACTATCAGCCCAAAACGGCTTCTCCATTTGAGCGCATCCTTTGCATCCCGTCTGTTCCCTATACCCGCATTCACTGCACAGTATACCGCATCTCGATTCTATCATAAACGAACCACCCTCCTATTCTCATAATTATTTTATCTATAAACATATCGATATGTATATCATTTTTTGAAATTATGGTGATTTTTCTATCGGCGGTAACTAGTGTTTTCTGTTTCTTTCTATACGTCGAAATTTCCAAAAACTTATCACCATTACGACAAATGCTACTAATTCAAGCGCAAACGTTACCGCGATATACCGTAAAGAGATCCATAGGTCAACGTCGAACAACAGAACTACGAACCAAATTATTATATTTACAAACATCATCCCTGCCGTAACAAGACTTGAATAAAATTTAATTTTAGACCATTTCTTTTCTTTATATTGCAAAGAACATCTATCTATATTGTTCTTATCGTATTTTTTTGCCACTGTGTTATACTCCCGATTTGATATTATATCATATTAAAAGCATATAAACAAGCAGCTATATATACTAAAAGCCCTTGAGCATAACGTTAGTTAAATCAAGGTCGATAATTCACAAGTTTTCACAATGATTTTTTCGCAAAAATTTCTCGAGGCAAGAATTAAACTCTTGCGGAACGTCCATATTAACGCAGTGTCCTGCGTCTTTGAAAATTACTTTATCGCAATTTTCGTATTCCGCCCATTCGTTTACGATTTCGATCTCCATAGGTATATCATGCTCCCCGCAACCGACCAACAATGGATATTGCCGCTTCTTTTTCGGATATTTATTTATGAGTTTTTGTAAACCTGCCATGTACCTAAACGAACTTTTCTTAAATAGAATATTAAGATCGTAAAATGCCGTTTGCGCTTCGCCCGTATAGGCGGAGATCTTTTTATTTTCTTTTGCAAACCACTTGATAGAAAATAATGCTTTCATCATCATTTTCATTTGAACTTTTGAATTAGCTTTTTGTTTTGTAACGTCAAAATTATTAACGTCATAGCCACCGAAGCAAGCTAGCGACAATACCTTGCTTTCGTACTTATTAGCAAAGTCTTGTATAAAAACCGAACCTAACGATACCCCGACGAAATGCGCGGCGGTCATACAATGCTTTTGAAAGATCATATCTATCCAATCGGACATCTTTTCAACGCTGTCGCCTTTCCTCGCGTCGATCGAGGCGCCGTGTCCTAAAATATCGATAGCCAGCAAATTATACTTGCCCAAGAAATATTCGAACTGTTTTTCAAACATTCTATGATCGACAAACGCGGCGTGAAGAAAACGAACGCGACGAATATTATCAAGCGACCAACCCGCAAATAGACAGTTCGCGGACGAAAGACAACTACCACATTGTAACTCCGTCGGGAAGGTATATGGACGTTATCGAACAGCGAATTGCGGGACTGCATTTGAAACGCAAGGTACGCTCGGACGCGGTTTATCTCGTATCGTTTGTTCTCGGTGCAAGCCCCGAATTTTTCAAGGTGTCCACGAAGGAAAAACAGTATGCTTTCTTTCGGGATTGTGTAAAGTTCTTTCAAGACAAGTATGGCGAAGAAAACGTGCTGTCGGCTATCGTGCATATGGACGAAACAACCCCCCACTTGCACTTAAACCTTATCCCCATTACCAACGGCAAGCTATGTGCAAAAGACTTGTTTGACGGAAGGCTAGCCGCACTCCAAACGGAGTTTTGGAAGGAAGTCGGAGAAAAATACGGACTTGACAGGGGCGAGCCGAACAGCCAAACTGAACACTTGGACACAGCTGAGTACAAGGCGAAAAAGATTGTGGAAGCTGCCGAGCAAAAACGCGCCAAAGCGGAAGAATATTCGGAAGCGTTACAGCAAGCCGAGCAAGGCGAAATCGCCCACAGCAAAAGCGGAATGCGAAAACAAATCGTAGCCGTAACCGTCGACAACGCCGACCTTAAAAAGCGGTTGGATAAAGTAATGCAGGAAACGCTTGACATTGACAAAGAGAACAAAGAACTCAAAGCATACAAAGTCCGAGCGGCAAAAGCACTTGAACTGCTTGCAAAGTTAGAACGCGAAAACCCATCGGCTTACAACGCACTCTTTGAAAGCAAACAAAAGCCGCCCGTACCATCGTCAAAGAATTGGTGGTCAAAGTAATTTTTATAGAAGGAAAATGTATCGAGTAAGTTATGCCGAGAAAGAAGCAACAACCCAAGACCGACTTTGATATTCCCGAATATCAGCTAGAATCGCTTGCGCGAGTATTGCTTCCGATAATGCAGGAATATCTGTCGTCCGAGCAAGGACAAAAAGACTACGCCGAATGGCAACAATCACAACTGAATAAACAATCTAATAACAAAGAGTCCCGATAAATTGTATAGGGATAGCCGTTGAAAAAGACGGAATAAGGAAATCCGCCGAAGTCGAGCGGTATATAAATGAAAGATGTAAACCTAATTAAGTTAGGTAGCCGTACATAATATGATAGAAACGGCAAACGCCGATAGAGCATACAAACTCTATCGGCGGTTTTTGTTTTACTCACTTGTTTTATAATTTGTTCCCCAAACGTACATAGCATCCAAAATAGGCTTTAACGATTGTCCAAGCGGCGATAAAGAATACTCCACTCGTGGCGGTACTTCTGCGAAAACTTCTCTTTCTACGAGTTTGTCTTCTTCCAAAGAACGAAGGTTATCTGTTAAAACCTTTTTGCTTATAGCAGGAATTGTTTTGATAAAATCTTTGAAACGTTGTTTACTATCGTACATTAAATTACGTAAAATAAGTAGCTTCCATTTGTTGCCGATAAGTTGAACAGTCGTTGCAACGGGACATTCGGGTAATTCGTCTTTAGTCAGCATAAGCGTTACTTCCTTTTATATTTTAATAGAGTATAGCAGAAATGAGAAATTATGTCAATAGTTCAAAAATGAAACTATGTTACTATTCTATTATCAGATAATAAAAAAGTAACATTATGGCAAAGGTTTTCGGTATTTGGTATAATAGATTTACAAATTCATTTCGGAGGCATCATTATGAAAAACTACAACAAAATCAGCATTACGGAAGATTCTCGCATTGAACTTCACGACAAACTCGGTCTAACCGGTGCAGAAGTAAGCATAAACACCTTACCCGCTGGTGCAAATGTTCCTTTTATTCATTCGCATAAGAATAATGAAGAAATATATGCGATATTAGATGGAGAAGGCTTGGTTATTATTGACGGTGAAAAGATAACTATCAAAACGGGCGATTTTCTTCGTATTTCACCTTCGGCAAAACGACAATTTTTTGCCGCACCGGACAAAAGAATAAAGTATATATGTATTCAGGTCAAAGCCAACTCATTAACCGCTTACACGCAATCCGACGCAATAATCTGAAATCAAAAAATAATCCGATAGCACATAATGTTCTATCGGATTATTTTTTATTCTCGGAAGTTCTCAAATTCTTCCATTAAACAAAATAGCCCGAACATTGTTTTTGCGGTAAAGAAGTTCAAGCTATTAAGACTTGGTGCGGATAACAGGACTTGAACCTGCATGATCATACGATCATAAGAACCTGAATCTTACGCGTCTGCCAATTTCGCCATATCCGCAAATTATTTGTTGATATTATATCACTTCAATCAAGCTATGTCAATCCATTCAAATTGAAAAAGTAATCGGCTCTTTTCAATTACTAACCTATGCTTTTCAATATACTTCGTTATAAATCTCATTTTATCCTCGATCTAACGCCACAAAATACGCTTTATGCAGTGATTATCGCATTTCCTGTTATCTTACTCTATCCTTGTGCGACATAAATGATATTGTATATCATATAGCCGACGTACGCCGCAAGTATCGCTCCGCCCTGCCATCTCGAAGTCTTTTTAGTAAATATCGAAGGAACTACAAGAATGACCATTATTCCGAGCAATACCCATAGCGCGACGTTCTTAGTTATCCAGTTGACGTTAAGTCCGCTGCCCGAAATCGTAGAAATAGTTCCGATAATGAGAGTCGCATTGATGATATGCGCGCCGAGAATATTACCGACGCCTATATTAGCAGTTCCTTTCTTCAGCGAAGTCATAGAGGTTACGAGCTCCGGAAGCGACGTTCCCACGGCAACGACCGTTATTCCCACTATCTGTTCAGGTATCTTAAGAGCTTCGCAAATCGACTTCGAACTATCTACAAGAAGCACCGCGCCGAGCGCAATACCTACCGCTCCTAAAACAAAAAAAGCTATCATCTTGAGCTTATTTTCCTGAAGAGCTTTCTCTCTCTCCTCTCTCTTTTTCATATCGTCGCCGGTAAGTTTATTTTCCTTGACGGCGTCGACTACGTTTATGGTCATAAACAATACGAACGCTACAAGCAAGATGATTCCTTCGACAAGACCAAGAGTACTTCCCGTGAACGAAAAAATAGCTACAAGAAGCGTTATCACGAGTACATATACGCCCCTTACTACAAAAGACTTTCCTTCCGTCTTAGGAGGCTTTATGATCATGACGAGAGCAAGTATGAGTCCCGTATTACACATCATCGAACCTACCGCGTTGCCGATTGCAAGATCTGTAAATGCTCCGAGTTCCGCCGCGTCTCCAAGTCCCTTTATAACGGACGTAAGCGACGTCAAAAATTCGGGAAGCGTAGTTCCTATGCTGACGATAGTAGCGCCTATGATTATCTCGGGAATCGACGCGACTCTCGCTATCCATATCGAAGAATCAACAAACCAATCTCCGCCCTTTATAATAAAGACGAGTCCGAGTATGAGCATTAATATCGCCAAAAAGATCTCCATAATATACCTCTTAAAATCAGTCGTGTAAAAAGCAATTCGTTACTATCTCTAACGCGAAAATACCTCTCGATATTGATCGCCCGCAGAGCTATTTCGATACTATCGTTTCGATTTATTAATATATCTCAATATTATCGCTCTTAGTTGAAAAAAATATTCGATTTAGATCTTCCCCGTTGCAAAATCGTCGGAAATATTGCCTTCATACCTTAAACGACTAGCCGCGTCTCTTTTTATCAAGCCGAACGTAAATAGTTATTTTATTCACGCTATATATTTTCCGTTAACACATCTTACCATACATATTATATTTCGTCAACTCGATGGATATTCTTTGTGATCGCCTATATAATAAGACACATCAAAAAACAAGCTGGTTTTTACCTAATAATTTTGATATTCGTTTTTACTGCCCGAAAAGTCGGCGTTTATGTTATACTTTCGAATCTTTCGCGGATATTTTATAACGATATAACGCCGTTCGTATTCGCTATTATCCGTCGCGCGGTTTCTTTTAGATAAAAATAAATTTTATTATAACATTGACTTCTTGAAGCTTTTTATAGTAAACTGATAATGTATAAAACGATCAAAGTAGCTAGTCGCCGACCTCATTTACTCTTTATCGCAAAAAAATCAGCATATATTTTGATTTTTTGAAGCCACTGAAAGAGAATCGACATTTTGATCATTGAGAGGAAACCATATGAAATACATAGTAATACTTGCAGACGGAATGGCGGACAGACCCCTTGAAGAACTCGGAGGTCTTACTGTTCTTGAAAAAGCCGATAAGCCTACTATCGACGCTCTCGCCGCTTTAGGAGAAGTCGGACTGGTAAAAACCGTGCCCGATCCGTTAAAGCCGGGCAGCGACGTTGCGAACCTGTCGGTAATGGGTTACGCTCCCGAAAAATATTACACCGGCCGTTCGCCACTCGAAGCGATAAGCATGGGAGTGCCTCTTAAAGACGACGACATCGCAATACGATGCAATCTCGTAACTCTAAGCGATGAAGAGCCTTATGAAAAAAAGCGTATGGCAGACTATTCCGCAGGAGAAATAACGACTGAGGAAGCTAAAGAACTCATATCCGCCGTCGCCGAGAAGCTGAACGATGACCTTCATTCTTTCCACAACGGAATAAGCTACCGTCACTGTCTCGTAAGACACTCGTCGCGTATAGGAACGGACTTTACTCCTCCGCACGATATTTCCGATAAACCTATCGCCGAATATCTCCCGAAAGGACTGTACGGCGAAGAAATGCTTCTATTGATGAAAAAGTCTTACGATATACTCGCAAAGCATCCCGTCAACGTAAAGCGACGCGAAAGAGGTCTCAATCCTGCGACGAGCATATGGCTTTGGGGCGAGGGAACAAAACCTTCGTTGCCGTCTTTTTACGATAAATATCATCTCAAAGGCGAGGTCATATCCGCAGTCGATCTGATAAAAGGACTGGGCATCAGCGCTGAAATGCGCGTTCCCGACATCGAGGGCGCGACGGGAAATCTGCACACTAACTTCAAAGGAAAAGCGAAAGCCGCTATCGACGCGTTCAAAGACGGCTATGATTACGTATATCTGCATATGGAAGCGCCCGACGAATGCGGACATCAAGGCGACACCGCGGGTAAGATACGCTCTATCGAGATAATAGACAGCGTTGTCGTTAGATACATAAAAAGCGAACTCGATAGACTGTCTATCCCCTACCGTATGCTGATAATGCCCGACCATCCGACGCCTATATCGATAAAGACGCACTCGAGAGAGGCTGTGCCCTATCTTATCTACGACAGTACGAAAGATATCTCGAACGGCGCGGTAACTTACAGCGAAAGAGAAGCGGCAAATACGAAAAAATATTATGCCGACGCCCCGTCTCTTATAGAGCATTTTCTTGAAAAATAAGTAAATAATATTATTGGGAGAAATATAAATGGAAGATAATATGAAAGATACGGCGTCCACCTTCGCATCATACGGCGACGACAGCGTCGATCTTAATGAAAACAAAGGATACGTAGAAGAAATAACGGACGAAGAAAACTTTAACGAGGGATCGCACGACGAAGCGAACGATCTTGGCGAAAACGAAAGTTTTGATTTTACCGACGTCGAAGAGGTATATCCGGAAGGTAACGGCGAATCGGACGATTTCGCCGATCTCTCCGATACAGGCGCCGAAGACAACGGCGATATTACGCTCGATACGCCGGGCGGCGAGCGTCAGACAAACGAAGAAGCTATAGACGGCGACAGCGGCGCGGATGAAAAAAGTCATAATAAAAAGGACAAAAGATCAAAAAAGGATAAACAGAAAAACAAAGAAAAGAAGCCTCGCAAGCCTCTTAGCAAAGTTCAGAAGATATTCATTTGGATAGCCGTCGCCATAATCGTAGCGGGCATTATCGCGGCGTCGATAGCTATACCCGTCACGATTGCTAATAAGGACAAGATATTCGTATCCGACGCAGAAGATTTCAAAAACACCGACGGCAAATATTATGTTCTCCAAAAGGACGTACACGTTGAAGGCGATCTCGATCTCAGCGCAGTCACGAATATAGATTTTAACGGTAAAAAACTTATCGTAAAAGGTCACCTACGCATTACTTCGGAAGGAAAATCCGACGTCTCGCTAGGAAAACGCGCTAAAAACGGATACGTCAAAGACGGATATATCGAAGCCTACGATCTCATAGTGACGGCGCCGGAAGCGAACGTTAATATTTGCGCGGATCTTATGCTCGATTCAATGGAAATATCGGCGGCTTCCGCTAAGATAATAAGCTCCGTCACGGTAAAAGAAACCTCGTCGATAACCGCAAAATCGATAAGCATAGACGATACTTTCCGCTTTTCGACAACGGAAGACAACGACTATCTTAACATTATAGACGCATCGACGGTATCCATAAGCGGAGAGATATCGGGCAACGTTGTTATCAAAAACGGCGGCGTAAAGCCCGAGAGCGGTTATCTTACCTCAGCCGATATAAAAGGCAACGTAAAAGGTAACGTTTACGCCGATAACAATGCCGAACTTATAATAAGCTCTCATATCGAAGGAATAATCGAATCGTGCATTACCGACATCGAGGGCATCGTGATCGGCAATATCGGAAAGGTCAAAGTAATCGGGAACGCTGTCGTCAAAGTAATAAACAATGCCGATCTCGTCTATATCCATGAAAAAGTCGTAAAAAGAGCAATGCCTGAACTTATCAACGTGACAAAATTCGACGTGATCAGACAGCTTACGCGCGTACCGTATATCAACGTCAACGACGATACGGATACAGTTATAATGGAGTTCGGAAAGGTAAATAACGCCGATAAATATATAATATCGATAGACGGAACGGAAATTGAAACCGTTACCGACACGAAAGTAGATATTACGAAATACGTAAAGAACGTCAAGACTTATCTTATATCGGTGAAAGCGATATCGGAACAGAACCCCGAGCTTTTACTTCCGTCCGAAGAGATCCGTTACGAATACAAGACATTCCTTACTCTTGCAAGACCTAACGACATCAAAGTAACGCTCATCGATTCAAAATATATCCTTTCTTATTCGAAGGTCAGCTTTGCGGACGAATACATCATAACGATCAACGGAGCGAAGATCACATCTGAAGAAACGAGCGTCGATATAACGGAATATCTCAAAACAGCAGGCGACTATATAATAGAGATAACCGCGACGTCGAGAAACGAAAATATCAAGCAGTCAAAAGCCAACGTATATCAGTACTCGATAACGGAAAATCTCTCATCATTCAACTTCACGATCCAACTCAACCCGACCGACAGGTCGCTGATATTCGCGTGGGACAAAGTCGCTAACGCCGACATTTACGAGATAGTCCGCATCGGACAAAACGGCGAAGAGACAGTGCTGTACAGAACCAACGCTCAAAACGTTATCTTATCTATGGACGATACGCGATTCAACATTGAGAGCGGTCAGCAATTCAAAGTAATAGCGAAAAGCGTAAATTCGTACTATGCCCCGTCGTCGTCGGCAATAGTTTCCGCGCCGTTCAACTAAACGAACCGAATAACTTTTCGTCTATACGAAATGATCCGTTTTCATTAGCGGTATAACGCAAGAGACGCGATCATACGACAAAAAGCCTTGATGATCTAACATCAAGGCTTTTATATTAGATAAAACGTAATTTAACTACAAAATCAAGCATACCGTATAATATATGCAACAGTACGAATTCATCGCCATATCTCTCGTATCAACGCTGGTATTTCTGCTGATCCTACTTCTCTTCAAGACAAAGCGTTCGGTAACGATAGCGCTTATGATCAATTCTCTTTCGGGAGCTTTACTCTACTCTATATTGACCTTTTCAAACGTCTATCAGCAAAGCCGCATATCGAGTCTCATCATCGGCGTTCTCGGCGTGATCTACGCCGTCGCGCTATTATTCGTATAAGCAAAATCGCCAATAAAAAAGACTCTTTATAAAACGTCTTCCTTTCCCTTCAAAACCCTTTTAAGTATACGTCTTTCTCCGCCGTACTTATCCTTTCTTAAAAGTTTCTTTTCAACGACCGTATCGCCCTTTTTCTTTATTATATAACTTTGCGATTCCACGCCTTCGCTGCCCTCTTTCTCGACAACTAACGTGTATTCACCGTCTTCCTCGATATCTCCTATTATCTCTTCTTCTACGGGAACGCTTCCGATATACTCGCTCTCTATATCGTATTCATACTCCTCTTTTATGCCGTAAAGCTCGATAACTATTCTGTCATTATCGCAAAATGCCGATACATATACGGTATTTTCGCTATTATTTACTAGTATCAGATCGTTGTACTCGCTGACCATAGCGTCCGTTGAAAGCTCAACGTAACCAACTGCCATGGAGTGAGCCTTATAATATCCTACGTCAAAGCCCGAGCGTACCCAAGCGTTATAGAGCGTCGTAGAAACCTGACATACTCCGCCGCCGAAATCCTCAACGTATTTTCCGAAAAGCATGGTTTTTGCCTTACGGTATCCGTTTTCTTCGCTTCTTGCTCCGACGGTTTCGTTAAAGGAAAGTTTCTCACCTTTCGCCACTTCTTTCCCGTTCAATTTCCCTGCCGCAATGGCTATATTGCTCTTTCTCGCATCGGACGAAGCAGCGTAATTCGTTGAAAAAGATATCCTCTTTTGCGTGAGCCTTTTCATATCGTCTATGCTCATCGGCGAAGTTAGATCGAACGCGTCTTTTACATTTTCGCCGCTATCGAGCGCCGCCGCGAGCTTTAGGTATATATCCGACGATAGTTTTACTCCGCTTTGCCCCTCTTTATATATGAAGGGCTCCTCTTTTCCTCCGACGAATTCTATAGCGCTCGAATTTTCTTCTCTTTCCATATCCTCGAGTCTCTCGATTATATCCGCGAAGCCTTCGTTTATACCAAAAAGCGCGTCTCTTGCATCGGCGCAGCGTCTCAAATCATCGTCGAACTTGTCAAAAAATTTTCCGTTATGCTTTAACCGAACGTCCAACATGTCTCGAAGCGTAAAATGCAAAACGTATATTTCTTCTGTTTCTCCGACTTCGAGCCGTATCTCCTTTTGAAAATCCATTCCGACAAACGTTACCGCAAATATCGCTAAAACGATCGCCGCCGCAAATACGCTAAACATAATTATTCCCTTTTTCATAATTTCCCCCGACCGTCCGTGAACGGCGCTTCGGCAAAATGCCTTGATATCATCAAAACGCGAATATATTTTACTTTTCGGTATTATATTCGCTTTTTCTTTATCCTCTTATTATTATTTTCTTAAACGGGTTGAAAATTCCCTTCCCTATACGTTGGAACGATTTGCCAACCGTAAGAAACGTTCAGCTTAGTTCCCGTCGCAGTATCGACGACGTTCCAATCGTTATCCCACGCCGATATGCTATCTTCATCCCCGTCTATGTATACGGTGATACTCGACTGCATCCCTTCGAACGCCATAGTCGGCGCGGATGCGATAGTACGCGGCAGGTACACGCTTTCAAGAAGCGGACAGTCGCTAATGAAAAACATTCCCAAATTTACGACGCCCCTTTCCAAAACGAGATTTTTCAAATATTGAAGAGAAACTATCGCGTACGTTTCGACTTCTTTGACGTTATACGCTTCGCCGTCTATCTCTATTTTTGCGGGTATGACGAGAGTTTCAAGCGTTTCATCTTCGTTTCCGCTCTTTTCTTTGACGCCGACGATATTTACGGAATCCTCTTCCTTCCCTCTGTACTCGAGTACGTATGCTCCGAGATCGTATTCGCCGTTCTCTCCGACGATATCTCTTTTGAACCGAGCGTACAAGATAATATCCGACGGCTCGGCTTGAAATCTTTCCATATCGAACGCTTCGCTGAAATTTTCGTCAATATACCATCCGATAAATACGTATTTCTCTTTTTCGGGAATAGGCAAAAGAACTTCGTCGCCGTATTTCACGCTCGTCTCTTGATACGTCTTGCCGTCGACTTTGAAGACAACGCTTGAATATTTATCGGCGTATTGCGCGTATAGGAATATCGATTGTTTTTCGCTCATTTCCATATACTCGTTTAGTTCGAATCTGCTATATCCGTCAACGTCGTAACTCCAATATAAGAATTCTTTTCCGAACAATTGAGGCGGCGAGATCAACTCGACGTTCTTATCATTGTACTTATATTCCGTAGTTTCGATATGTCTGTCTTCAATATAGAAGTCGATAGTATACGTCTTTTCTTCATATACGGCGTACAGTATTATATCTTCTCTTTCGACAGACGAATTGAACGCTTCCTTATCAAACGCTATATTTTCGGACTCGCTTATGCTCCAGTACAAAAAGTCGTAGCCGTCCGCGCTCGGAGCGTCGGGGATCTCGATAAGCTCTTCTTTATACTTTAATTTTATTTCCCTATACGTTTCGCCGCCGACGTTAAAGAATATGCTAGTGTAAATATCGGAGTATACCGCGTATAATACGATATCGCGTCTTTCCTCTCCGTCAAAATACGCGTCTTTATCGAACGCGACTTCACCGTCTTCATATTCGCTCCAATAGGAAAAGGTCTTCCCTGCTAGCGTCGGAGCAATAGGAAACTCTATATCTCCCGAATAATGCAAATAGTTGCTTTTCGATATTTCCTTGCCGTCTGCGATAAATATCACGCCGTATATCTTTTCGTCAAGTTTTCCGTATAGCGTTATATCGCGGCGAGCGGCATTGAAGCCTTCCAAAGAAAATATTTCGTTAAATTCTTCGTCGATATACCAGTCTATAAAATCATATCCGACAACGTTCAAGTTCTCTATCGGCAAAAATTCATCGCGATGCTTTACAGTATCCGATTCGTAAACTTTGCCATTTACCATATAAACGACCCTGTATTCCTTTTCTGCGATTTTTGCGTAAACGGATATATCTTTTCGACGCGGATCGTTCTGATAACTTTCGATATCGAACTCAACGGTTTTATTTTCGTCCGTATACCAACCTAAAAAGTCATAACCGTCCTTGCTCAGCTCGCTTGAAGGGTCAGGAAGATCCGCCTCGCCTATCTTATCGGCTCCTACGTCAAGGGATACGTATTTTTCTCTCTCTATAAAGAACGTCACTCTCGTAGTTATTTCTTCGTATTCAGCATACACGCATATATCCCTTCTCGATATAGTCTCGGCGTATGCCTCGCCGTCAAAAGTCTCTCTTTCGTCGTTCTCGCCGATCGTATACCAACGAAGGAACTTGAACCCTTTTTTACTCGGCACCTCCGGCATTTCGATAACGCAGTCCTCTTTCACCTCTATTTTTCTTATTTCGTCTCCGTTAATGAACGTGACAGTCGTTACGTTCTCCAAGAACTTCGCGTAAAGAGAGATCCTTATCTCCCTTTTGTCCACTTCGCTATTGTACGCGTCGGCGTCGAATATCTCTTGAGCTTCTTTATCAACGTACCACCCTGCAAAATTGTAGCCCCTTATATCATTTAGATCCTCAAGCTCTATTCCATTATCTCCGATAACGGTAATTCTCTTTATAAGAGTGTCTCCGTTATAAAGATTGATGCTGTACTCTATTGCGTCGAATACCGCATCGACTTCGATATTTTCGAGAATACCTATAGATATGTACTTAGATATTTCGAACTCATTACCGTCGGACGTTTGCCATGAACGAAAGGTATATCCGCTCTTTTTAGGCGGATCGGGCAGCGTAAGCTCATCTAGCGTCGTAACCGTATACTTATATTTTCTATATATTTCACCGCCAACTTTATACAATATTTCATATTCGTTTTCTTCAAATACCGCGTATATCGTAACGTCGCTATCGATATCGATCGCAATAATATCCTCAATATCGAACGGCTCTCTCCCGTCGGTATCGTAAAACCAACCGACGAATTCATATCCTTTCTTCGAAGGACTTTTCTCAGGCATTTCTATACCGTTATATATATTTATTTCCGAACGCTTGTATTCTTTGCCGTCAACTTCGAAGATAACGTACGCCTTCTTTTCAACGTCGCCGTAAACGGCGTAGACATATACGGTTTCTCCGCCGAGACGCCTCTTTAACTCGGCGATCGAAAACGCTACGTTAACGCCTCCGTCATTAAAATACCAGCCCTCGAATCTTTTCCCTTCTACATTCGGCGCTATAGGCGCGACTATGTCGCCGTTGACCGTTTCTACGACTTCGTACTCCCGTCCGTCCACAGAAAATACGACTTTTGTCGATATATCCAGGTCGGCGTCGCATGCCGCAAGCGTACCGAGCGCCGCTGTAAAAAACGCAAAAACAAAACATAATACAATGAGTCTTCCCCATGTATTTTTCATCATTTTTTCTAACTCCTTTTTCTTTCGTACAAAATCGCATAGTACTGATTTTTTGCGATTATTACCTCGAAGTGTAGCATATGTATAAGTGTTTCGCAATGATTTTGGAGCAATTTTTGAATACTTTCGGAATTAATTTCGCAGTTTCTCAACGAGCAACTATTCGCTTACTTTTGTATACCAATATCAGCCGTTTATATTGTGACGGTAAAAACCGATGTTGATCTTGATAACTTTCGTAGCGCGGCGGTTTTAAGATTTTTCGAAAGATATGAAAGAGCTCATCCTATTTCCCTATGCTTATGAAAGTTACGTTTATTCTTCGATAAAATTAAACGTTAAAAAATTCTTCACAAAACGAGCGATTTTTTATCGAGAAGATTTTTCGATTTAACGATAACATCGTCTTTATTTATTTTTTGCAACAATTTACTTGCTTCGAGCGAATAATTCGACATTCAAATTATAAAATAATCTAAAAAATATTTTGACAAATCGTTTGTGATATGATATTATAGATAAGCAACTGAATATTGCTATTAAAACTTTGATCGTGGAGAAATACTCAAGTGGTTGAAGAGGCGCCCCTGCTAAGGGTGTAGTACGGTAACCCCGTAGCCCGGGTTCAAATCCCGGTTTCTCCGCCAACGAAACGAACCTACTCTTATAGAGTAGGTTTTTTCATAAAGTCGCGTTTCTTGGTACACTTTTGGTACGCTTCGGTAATTATTGATATATCGTTACAAAATTAATTATAATACATTTTTGTTAAAAGTTAGTTTTTCTTCCATATTACCGCAACTGTTATCGGCTTGATAGATCAAATAATTTTGTGCTTCTTTTTGTCACACTTAATTAAGCGTATCATTGCTTTTTATATATCAAAATAGATTAAAAAATCAGCATCGTTTTTAGCAAATACTTTCAAAAGACAGCTATGATTTTGCCGTTTGAACCTTCCCGATTTTACCGCTTGCATTAATTTATAAGACGTGATATAATATTTTCGTAAATCAATAGCGAGGTCGCAAAATGGAGATACTTTCTTGTTAAACTGAATATTTTAAGACTGCTGGTCGGCAAAGCGCTGTCAGCCGCAGGCTTATTATCAACAAGAAAGTACGTTCTTATATAAACATCGACTAACGTCGGCATCATTCATGCTATGAGAGACTTTCTCATAGCTTTTTTTATTTTAAAAGGAGGTAAAAACCATGTCATTGATCAACGTACAAAATCTAACCTTCGCCTATGACGGCAGCTACGAGAACGTATTCGAAAACGTAAGTTTTCAGCTCGACACGGACTGGAAAACGGGACTCGTCGGACGCAACGGACGCGGCAAAACGACGTTCCTGCGTCTTCTTACGGGCGAATACGAATATAGCGGTAAAATAACGGCGAGCGTCGAGTTCACGTATTTCCCTTTCGACGTGATGAACAAAGAGAGGCTCGTCTTAGAAATTCTCAGCGACGTATGCCCGAACAGCGAAGACTGGGAAATTATCCGCGAATTTTCCTATCTTCAAATCGAGCCCGACGTCCTATACTCCCCGTTTTCGAATCTTTCGAACGGCGAACAGACGAAAGTACTCATTGCAGGACTTTTTCTAAGAGACAATAATTTTTTACTTATCGACGAACCGACTAACCACCTCGACATTTCCGCAAGGCAAACCGTCGCAAAATACCTCGGCAAAAAGAAAGGCTTCATCTTGGTATCGCACGACAGAGCGTTCCTTGACAGCGCGGTCGATCATATCCTATCTATAAACAGAAGCGACATAGAGCTTCAAACAGGCGACTTCTCATCATATCTTAAAAACTTCAACGACAGACAAGCGGCGGAAGCCGCTCAAAACGAGCGTCTCAAAAAAGATATAGACCGCCTGTCGGAATCGGCAAAACGCGCCTCGTCGTGGGCGGACAAGACGGAAGAATCGAAATACGGGAAAGCCGACTCGGGACTCAAAAAAGACAAAGGCTACGTCGGGCACAAAGCGGCAAAGATGATGAAGAAAGCCAAAGTCACTGAAGCGAGAGCACAAAAGGCGATCGAGGAAAAATCTATGCTGTTAAAAAATACCGAAAGCAGCGAGGAGCTGAAACTTTATAGCATGCCGCACAGCAAAGATAAACTCGTTGCTCTCAACGACGTCAACATATTCTACGGCGAAAGATCCATATTCTCTCCCGTAACATTTTCTCTCGAGCAGGGCGAACGCGTGGCTCTCGAAGGCAAAAACGGCTCGGGGAAAAGTAGCATACTAAAGATGATAACGGGCGCTGACGTGTCGTACACAGGCTCTATCACGCTGGCGTCGGGGCTTAGAATATCGTACGTTCCGCAGTCTTCCGAAGACCTAAGCGGCAGTTTTAGCGACTATGCGAAATCCGCATATATAGACGAGTCTCTATTCAAAACGGTACTTATCAAAATGGGACTTTCGAGAGATGACTTTGACAAAGACACGTCGGATCTATCCGAAGGACAGAAACGAAAGATCCTATTATCGAGAAGTCTCTGCGAAAGAGCGCACCTCTATATCTGGGATGAACCGTTGAACTTCCTCGACATATATTCGCGTCTTCAGATAGAGTCTCTCATTCGCCGATTCGATCCTACGATGATATTTGTCGAACACGATAAGGCATTCCGAGGGGCCGTCGCCACTAAAATAATACGGCTCGAATAATACCGCGACCGACAAAGTAAGAATTCAACACGGAGAATATCTCCGCTAGCAAAATACCATCTCTGAAAAGCGTTGCCCATTGACAGCTCTTTTTGTTTAAGATATTCGCATTTGTCAAGAAAAAGCAAACGGCTCATACTGTATAAGCCGTTTGCTTATGTTTTTCCTGTCGATACGATACCTATTCAATGAGGTATCTTACAAAAATACCGCTATTATGCCGTCAATACGTATTATTGATTTATGTATACATATATGATATTTTTGATTTTAAGATACTCGCCGAATATCCTTTCTCGGTATTCTATCATACGCATTAAAATCAATGCATGCCGTCGGCATCGCCGATGTTCGCGTCGTCTTGGGAGACGTTCGTCTCGCCGCTT